>Ga0153924_1000942_pt1 | contig 16551 bp, 13 predicted proteins | sample TSNJ008MetaG_FD_104709 | JGI IMG/M metagenome (GOLD analysis project Ga0153924, IMG submission 104709) | Attine ant fungus gardens microbial communities from New Jersey, USA - TSNJ008 MetaG | ecosystem: Host-associated > Fungi > Mycelium > Unclassified | place: USA: New Jersey, Wharton State...
AAAACCAGTTTGTAAGTCTATATTAACACAAAAACACCCAAGATAAACCTTTTTATATTCAAAAAGTTTACCTTGGGTAGAATCTTATCTTACAAAGTAGAATTTACCTTTTCATTTGACCAATTTTATTCACGGTCACAAGAAAAACTAGAACATTCTGTCTCTGTGTAATGCTCTGCATGATTTCCCTCGATTTTGATATGATCTGCCGCACATTTACATTCTTCATTAAAAGTACAATTTTCTGCTTCACAATCGATCTCTACAACTGGTTGCGGATACATGTCTTCATTTGTACTGCTGGTCGTTTGATCCGAATCCTGCTTGAAACTTCCGCATGCAGTTGAATTAGGTACATTTGCTTCATGTCCTTCTACATTAATATCCTCAAGACAACATGCATAACTCTTATTATAATTACAATTTTTAACGCTACAATCTAATACTGGCATAATTTTTACCTCCAAATTTATTTTACATCATATTATTTGTAGTAGTTAATTATTTTATGCTTATATCGACATTAATTAAATTTTTTAAAAGATCATAGATTTCATTATTTTTGTTTTTAATTGAAATCAAATTATGATCCGGATCTAAAAAGCAGTGTGATGTTTCTCCTGTGGCTTTTATCTCGCCGTTATTACTATCTATCACTTGGTATGTCACTATGAGTTTTACACCGGTGAATTTTGCTATCTTAGTTAGTATTGTCACCGTTTCTCCATATAAAGTCATTTTTTTATAATCACAGGACACACTTAACACCGGAATCATGATTCCCTCTTCTTCCATCTTATCATAACCAAACCCGATTTGTTCTAACAGGTCGCAGCGAGCATCTTCAAACCATCTGATATAGTTTGAATGATGCACAACTGCCATTTGATCTGTTTCATAATATTTTACCTTGTGTAGATATGGTTTTAATTTTTCCATTCTGATACCCCGGCCTATTATTTTTGTTCTGCTGTTTTGATTTCTTTAATTTCCTTTGTTCTTATTTCTTTGCATATTTCATCTATAAATATTTGCAGTGGTTTAGAACCTTCATCGCCTAAATAACGGCTTCTGACTGAGACTACGCCTTCCTCTTCCTCTTTTTGTCCAACAACTAACATATATGGAACGCGGTCTAGTCTTGTCTGTCGTATCTTAAATCCTAATTTTTCTGATCGTTCGTCAACTGTACTGGAAATAGCATTCGCTTTCAATTCATCCGCTACTTTATTTGCATAGTCATGATACTTTTCCGAAATTGGAAGCACTCTTACCTGCTCCGGACATAACCAAGTTGGGAATAAGCCAGCATATTTTTCTATCAGCCAGGCTAATGTTCTCTCATAACAGCCTAAGCTTGTTCTGTGAATAATAAATGGACGTTTTTTTTCGCCATCAGCATCAATATATGACATATCAAATCTCTCTGCCAAAACAAAATCCAATTGAATTGTAATCATTGTATCCTCTTTGCCATATACGTTTTTAGCCTGAATATCCAGTTTTGGTCCATAGAATGCTGCTTCACCTTCTTCTTCAGTATAATCTATTTCTAAGTGATCTAAAATCTCACGCATGCGATTCTGTACCCGGTCCCAATCTTCCTCATTACCCAAATACTTCTGTTTATTATTAGGGTCCCATTTTGAAAGACAATATGTTACATCACTTTCAAGACCTAGGGTTGTAAGAACATATTTCGCCAAATCCACACAAGCTCTAAATTCCTCTTCAATCTGCTCCGGTGTCACTATTAAATGACCTTCTGATATTGTAAACTGACGCACCCTGGTTAATCCATGCATTTCTCCGGAATCTTCATTTCTAAACAGCGTCGATGTTTCTCCATAACGGCATGGCAAATCTCTATAACTTTTCTGGCTCTGCTTATAAATGTAGTACTGGAATGGACATGTCATCGGACGCAGCGCAAATACCTCCGAATTTTCATCCTCTTCATCGCCCAATATAAACATACCTTCCTTATAATGACCCCAGTGATCAGAAATTACATACAAATCTTTCTTTGCAATCATTGGTGTTTTCGTTCTCATATAACCACGTTTTTCTTCTTCATCCTCTATCCATCTTTGCAATGTCTGAATCATTTTAGTGCCTTTTGGCATAAGTAAAGGAAGTCCCTGTCCAATCACGTCTACAGTAGTAAATAACTCCATTTCACGGCCCAATTTATTATGGTCACGTTTTTTAATATCTTCCAGATGCACTAAATATTCATCCAATTCCGCTTTTTTTGTAAAAGCGGTTCCGTAAATTCTGGCAAGCATTTTATTTTCCGCTTTTCCCCTCCAATAAGCCCCCGAAGAAGAAATCAATTTAAATGCCTTGATCCCTCCTGTCCGCATTAAATGAGGTCCTGCACATAAATCGGTAAATTCGCCCTGACTATAGAAAGAAATAACCGCATCTTCCGGTAAGTCTTTAATTAACTCCACCTTGTATGGTTCTCCTTTACTCTCCATATATGCGATAGCCTCTTGTCTTGGCATTGTAAATCTCTCAATTACAGCATTTTCTTTAATTACTTTTTTCATTTCCTTTTCTATCTGATCTAAATCTTCTCTTGAAAATGGATCACATTCAAAATCATAATAGAAACCGTCTTCTATGGAAGGACCTATTGCTAACTTAGCTTCTGGATATAATCTTTTTACTGCTTCAGCTAAAATATGAGAAGCTGTATGTCTATAAGCACCTCTTCCATCTTCATCATTAAAAGTCAGGATATTAAGTTCACAATCCTGATCCACTGCAGTTCTTAAATCTACCACTTCGCCATTTATTTCGCCTGCACAAGCCATTCTTGCTAAACCTTCACTAATATCATTTGCGATATCAATTACCGTCAGATTATTTTCATACTCTTTAAAAGAACCATCTTTTAGTGTTATCTTCATTATTGTTTCCATCCTTTCTGTTATGTGTTGTTCGCAACCGGGTTGCGGCTGACCGTGACCCGGTTGCGGCTGACCGTGACCCGGTTGCGGCTGACCGTGACCCGGTTGCGGCTGAAAATATATGCATATAAAAATCCCTTCTAATGCTTTAACATTAGAAGGGACGAATATGCTATGATTCGCGGTTCCACCCTGCTTGCTTCTATAAATTCGCTAATATAAATCTATAAAGCCACTTCATTATGATTGTAACGGAATCACCGGACTGTATTAGAGTCACTCAGAGGTGGTTTTCAACTAAACTTACGTTAGATACTCTCAGCAAATGTATCTTTCTCTGAAACTTCAGTATAATTTACTCTTCTCTTCAACGTGTTACTTATTATACTCATAATATATATTTAAATACATTTTGTCAAGTGAATATTTCGTATCGTTCAATCGGAACCGGGTTAAGTTCAGCCGTGACCGAGTCACGGCTGAACTTAACCCGGTTCCGATTGAACTTAATTTACTGCCATTAAAATTGCAATATCATATATTTCTAATTTTATAGAGTTCGTCACTTCCTTATCTGAAATTAAATCAATATATTCTTTATCATCTGGCAAATCCAGCATTTTTTCTTTTTCCGTAAAATTCATTACAAATAAATATTCTTCACCATTTCCCACACGTTTCGTAATACTTATGCCTTCTGGTATATTTTTCGTGATGGCTGGTTCAACATTTGCCTTACTTACAATATCCACATACAATTCACTCAGAAAATCATACCCTGTGCGTGCAGCAATATGATAGCTAGTTCCAGTTCCGAAAGGATTCATAGTAACAGCTGCCATACCTGCATAAAAATCATCATCATAGGTTGCTAATACCTGACATTTTTCGATAGGATGCACAAGTTCACAGTAATCATACACTTTATATGTTGAATTGTTTTTCGTATAAGTTAAACTATTACTTTGATTTTCCCATAGTGCATCTATTTCTTCTACCCATATACCCATAACTTCCATTAACCCATCACCTGGGAATCCACCTAAAAAACACAAGTCATTTTCATTTACATATCCGGATACATAAGTGGTTACCAATGTGCCGCCATTAGATACAAATTCTTTTAACCGCTTTACAACTTCTGGCTTTAACATATATAACATCGGCGCGATGATTAATTTGTAATCTTTGAAATCACAATCCATATTAATAACATCTGTTGCAATCCCTTTTGCCCATAATGCACGATAGTGATCCATACATGTTTCAGGATACTTTCTCCTTTGATTTAATCCAGCCATATTGTCTATCGCCCAACGGTTTTCCCAGTCATAAATAATAGCTGTCTTCGCTGGTGTATCTGTCCCAACAATGGAATCTAATTTTTTCAGTATATCTCCTAAATCTCTTGCTTCCTTAAATACTCTGTTATTTTCATGTCCAACATGATCTACTACAGCCCCATGAAATTTCTCGAATGCTCCACGTCCTTTTCTCCATTGAAAATATTGTACTGTATCAGAACCATGGGCAATAGCTTGAAGAGATGATAAAATATTCATTCCGGGGCTTTTTAATTTATTTACTTTTTGCCAGTTTACAAGGCTTGGCGTACTCTCCATCATCATAAACGGTTTCCCTTTTAAAGATCGATTTATATCATGGACAAAGGCAATATTACTTGCTAATTCCCATGTTTCTTCATAAGAATTATGCCATCTTGGATAATTATCCCATGATATAACATCTAAATTTTCTACTAAAGGCCAAGGATCCAATCCCGGATATAAACCCATTAAATTCGTTGTTACCGGAACATCTGGTGTATAATTTTTAACAGCTGCAATCTCATTTTCCATAAAATCTTTCGTTTGATATGTCACAAATCTTAGCCAATCTAGATTTAATCCATGGAGACAGTTTTCTCCCTGTGGTGCCGGTGATTCTATTTCTTCAAAATTTGTATAACTCTTGCTCCAAAATCCTGTCCACCATTGCTTATTTAATGCATCGATACTGCCATACTTTTCCTTCAACCAGTTTCTAAAGGCCTCCTGGCATAATGGGCAATGGCATTCTCCACCGTATTCATTGGAAAGATGCCACATTGCAAGTGCAGGATGATTCTGATAACGATTTGCAAGCATTTCATTCATCTGCGTCACCTTGGCTCTATAGTAAGGTGAAGTATAGCAATGGTTGTGACGTTCTCCATGAAGATTTCTGACGCGATTACTTGACACTCTAAGTACTTCAGGGTACTTTCTATCCATCCATGCCGGTCTGGCACCAGACGGCGTTGCCAGAATAACTGATACTCCGTTTTTATGTAATTGATCCATAATATCGTCCAGCCATTCGAAGGTATAGACCCCTTCCTCAGGTTCTAGTGCTTTCCAAGCGAAGATACCTACAGCCATACTATTAGCGCCAACTACTTTCATCAATCGCATATCTTCACTAATGATTTCGGGCATATCTAGCCATTGGTCCGGATTATAATCTGCACCATAGATTATATGCGGATTATGTTTCATAATAGGCGGATATTTTTTATATATTTTATTCATGCTTTACTCCTTATATTGGGATTATGATTGGTCGGAACCGGGTCACGGCCAGCCGTGACCCGGTTCCGGATAGTTTAATCAAAAATTTATTCCCTAATCCATACCTGCATTTCACCAACACCGCGATTTCCCCATACATAATATGGAATCCACGTTAAATTTATAGTTTCGTATTGACTTTTTCCTGCTTCTGCATAAAGTGTATTCTCATCCCACTGCCCAGTCAGCAATTTCTTACCTGTAGATGTGATTTTCATTACACCTCCCAATAAGTCTTTTTCATACTGCGCATTTAATATAGTGTTTTCACCTAATCTCAATAAATGTAAATCCGTACCATTATCCGCTTCTTCTAAACAATACACAACAGGCCCGCGCATAACACTTAATTTCCCTATATCTTCACGCACTTTTGGATTGGCACAATATACTTGCGGCATCATTGGAAAATGGAGATCAATCGTATCTTTATCATTCCATTTTCTTGAGATATAGGCATAGCCCTGATCTAATTTATAATCAACACATTCTCCGTTCACTCTAATTGAATAATCTTTACACCATCCGGGTATACGGACTGCGTATGTAAATTCTGTACTGACCTCTGTTTCAAATGCTATCTTTATATCTTCATCCCAGGGATAGGAAGATGTTACTTCAATATTAAAGTCTACACCCGCAAATGTTTTATGGAGTTTACCACCAATATATAAATGCATGAATAAGGTATCTTCATTTTCAGAATATGCATAATTTGCAATAGAACTGACCAGTCTTGCAATATTGGGTGGGCAGCAAGCACAGCCAAACCATTTTTGCCTTGGAATTGCAACATGCTTTTTACGTTCATCTTTCTTACATGCCTCCGGAAGTACTTCAAGTGGATTTACATAGAAAAAGCTCTTCCCATCCATTTCCATTCCACTTAAAATACCATTATATAAAGCCCGCTCCATCACATCTGCATATTCACCTCTGGGGTTTGCTTCCAGCATTCTCTTTGCAAAAAATACCAGCCCGATTGAGGCACAAGTCTCCGCATATGCCGTATCATTTGGCAAATCATAATTAAATGAAAACGCTTCTCCTAAGTGGGTTGCTCCAATTCCTCCTGTGATATACATCTTTTTATGTACGATATTATCCCATAGTAATTCACAAGCTTCCATTAATTCTTTATCTTCTGCATATTTGGCCAAATCTGCCATTCCGGAATATAAATAGACAGCTCTTACTGCATGCCCGACTGCTTCATCCTGTTCTTTAACCGGACGATGCGCCTGATTGTATTGATGACGTTCTTCTCCTGCCTTTAGAGGTTTTGCCTCTCTTTCTAAATCAAAATAATAGGGTTTCGTACCCCTTTCTTCGATAAAAAATTTTGCCAATTCCAAATATTTGGGATTCTCAGTAACTTGATATAAACGCATTAATGCCATTTCTGCTATTTCATGTCCCGGATATCCTTTACATTTGCCTTCCTCATGTCCAAATCTCTCATAAATGCAGGCAGCAAATCTTTCTGCCGCTTTTAATAATTTGTCTTTGCCTGTTGCTTCATAATAAGCAATCGCACCTTCTGCCAAATGTCCAAAACAATACATCTCATGATTGTCCCGCAGATTCGTAAATCGCTTGCTCATATCATTGATAATGTAAAAGGTATCCAGATATCCGTCTTCTTGCTGTGCTTCACATACAATGTCTATCGCTCCATCTGCAATTGCTTCTAACCTTTCATCCGGATGCTGGGTTAAGGAATATCCCACAGCTTCAATCCATTTTGAAAAATCGCTATCTTGAAATAAAAATCCATAAAAGCGTTCCTCCATCTGATCCGGAGATTCAGGTAAACACTCGAATATATCTATAGGAAATACCGAAACACTGTCTGTTCCCTCTTCCTTTCTTTTCTTAGTAATTTTTCCGGCTAATTCAAAATTACGCATTGCAAAACTTGGCGGAGCATCCTCCACTCTGTCATTTAATGCTTCCCACTGATATGGAATCACTTCTGTTCTTACTAATTCCATATAATGTTTCCAGAAACCGTCAGTCACTTCAATATTGTTCAGCTTAATCCCACGGCTCATCTTTCTTAAATCCTTCAATTTACGTCCTCCTGACTTATATATGTTGTATAGAATCAAATTTATGATATAATATGATTATAATACAGAATAACGGATTGGTAAATGTAAGAAAGGGAATATTTTAGTATATTCGGGTAAAATGCATTATGAAAAATTATATTCCGGGATTAGAAAGAAGAAGTATTATTACATGCAATTATACTTATTCTGAGAACAAGCCACATCCTAATCGAATTATGACAGAACATGATTTATTGCTTATCCTAGATGGGGAATGGGATATATATCAAGACGATATTCTTTATCATCTGGTTCCCGGAGATGTTATTTTACTACAGGCACACCATCATCATTATGGAGTGATTCCATGTAATAGTACTGTTAAGACTGTATTTATTCATTTTAATTATCTTGACGGTGACGGGATAGTTGATGATAATCAAGATGTACATGCATTAAAACACTATTATCTGCCTATGGTGAAAAATCATCAAAATAATCCTGCTGTCTTTCATTTATTTAAACAGATCGTTTCTGTTTTTTGGTCAAGAGATAATAACAGTGCTTATAAATCTTCGACTATACTTGATTTGCTTTTATGTGAGTTAGAACAATCCCCTAGTCAGCCGCTTCATACACGCAGTAAGGATATAGAAAAAATAATCCACTATATAAACAGTAGACAGGAAACCTTTTTCACGATAGATGAGCTGGCAGATTTTCTTGGCATAAGTGGTAAAACCTTATCCACCCATTTTAAGTTATTTACAGGAGAATCGGTACATCAATATCAATTAAATCATAAACTTGAAATGGCAAAAGACTTAATACTGGCTAATCCTCAGATTACATTAAAAGAATTAGCCAGTACATATGGATTTTATGATGAGTATCATTTTAATAAATGTTTTAAGAAGAAATTTGGCTATTCTCCTAAAAAAAGAAATTAAAGTTTTGTATTTTACTTAGACTAAGAAGACGTTAAATTCATATGCTTATACTACTACTACTATACCGCCGTCGTTCGCATATACTGTACTGATTCCTCCTGCTTTTACAATCAGAATATCTTTAAATTTACCTAACTCCGCCAGTTTATTTTTAACATATTCTGCTCTGTCTCTACAATTACACTCCGTAATCATCAGTATTTTATTTTCTGCATTTATCGTCTTCTTAATCACGATATCAATCATCTTATTTAAAGATTTCTCAATACCTCTAGCTTGATCTAATTTGCAAATCTGACCTTCTTTGTTTGCTCCCATAACAGGCTTAATATTCAGTACATTGGCAATCAACGCCTGTAAATTAGACAAACGGCCATTCTTTCTCAAGGTCTCAAGTGTCTCAATTACAAAAAATGTATTTAACTCATATCTAAAATCCTCAATCTCCGGAACGATCTCTTCAAATGTCTTTCCTTTATCCGCTAATTCTTTAATCCTTCGGGCAATCTGCGCTTCACCGCAGCATGCTGAACAAGAGTTGAATACATGAATATTCTTAGTTTTCCCATTCTCTTCATAGAACATATTCATTCCCACAATGGCACTATTATAAGAACCGCTTAATTGCTCTGATAATGTTACTACATAGATATCGGAAGGTTCACCTCCATAGGCTTCTAGGTAAGCACCTGGCGATGGACAGGATGTCTTAGGTGGATTAGATGATTTTGCAATTGCTTTAATACATTCTAATTGATTAAATGTTTCATCATCCACTATATCTGTATTATCTAAATGTATTGTCAGCGCTACTTTTACAATATGTTCATCCTTTTCTAAATATTCTGGCAAATCACAACAGCTGTCTACAACGATTCTATAACTCATTTCCAATACCTCCTATTTTCAACCATATGCTTGTGCAATAATATAATTCACTATGTAGTTTTAATTACTACATATAATAGCATTTATAAACATTCTAGTCAAGCTTATTATATAGACAATATACTTCATCTTGCACCAAATAGAAACATTTGTTATAATATTAATAAACGATTTACTATGGAGCGCTTATGATTGCCTTAGAGATAACAAATATTAAAGCATTTACAAATGAATTATTCATCGGAGACACTTTTAACAAGTTCCTTGTTTCAGAAGTGTCCATTTCCACTTACTGTACCCTTAATATCGATGGAAGGATCAACAAACAATTCTATTCTTTAGATGAACTTGAGACACTTGATTCTGATAATTTTATAAACTGGTCTATGCTAAAGCCAATTTGCTTTAATATAATCAAAGGTAATAAGCTTCCTACAAAATTTAAAATTACATTTTTATTATCACCCAAAAATGTAAATAAATTACTTGAATCTAATGATATTGGATTAAATTCTAATAATATCAATGCCCTGGCTCTTAATATCAGATACGAAAATAATCAACTAACCTGTATTACCGGCACATCCCTAAACATATTTAGTATGGATAAATCTTTAGAAGAACTATGGGATTCTACGATGCAAAAGTTTATAAAATGGTGAATCCTTTATTATTTTACTGCAATCCAAACTTTGTAATATTCCTTTCGTTCATAATCATAACCGGTAAATAAATGCCTGCCTATATTGGTTTAACAGTTAATATGTTTTACAGTAACTATTTTCAGGCTATATTAAAACCGGCGAAAGCACTTTCCATTTGTCTGTTAAGAGGTCTGCTTTTAAGCAATCTGTTTGTTTTCATACTGCCTACTTTTTTTGGAATTAATGGAATATGGATTACGATACCTATTGTAGAATTTATTACTTTTGTTGTAGTTTTCAAAATGAAGAATTAATCGGAACCGGGTCACGGCTGGCCGTGACCCGGTTCCGGTTAATTTAATTCCTTTGTAGCAATCTTTTTGGCAAATGTCCTGTCATGCTCCACAAATAACATTGTCGGTTTATAAGCCAATATTAAATCTTCTATTTGAATTCTGGATAATACATCAATATAATTTAGTGGTTCATCCCACAAAAACAGATGTGCCGGTTCTATTAGACTTTTTGCCAATAGTAGTTTCTTCCTCTGCCCGGCACTATAGTAATCAATACTTTTTTCTAATTGCGTCCTTGGAAAATCCAACTGCCTTAACACTGTCATAAATAATGTTTCATCTAAATTATTTCTTCTAATATAATCCCTTAGACTTCCTGCTAAATGTGATGTATCTTGATTGATATAGGAAATCTTTAGCCCACTTGCCAAGTGTATCTTCCCGGTATATCCTGCCTGTTCACCTAATATCACTTTAATAAGAGAAGTTTTTCCTCTGCCATTTCCGCCATTTATGATTACTCTGTCACCACGAAATACTGTCATATTTAAATGCTTAAAAACTTCTTTATCGCCATAAGATATCCCTAAATCCTCTAATTCTAAATATCTTTCCTGATGTCCTGTTAAAATATTCATTTTGAGATTACAGGTTTCTTCTAGATTTTTGAGAAGCTGTTTCTTTTCTTCAATTGCATTTGATTGGCGTTTTTCTATTGCTTTAGACCGTTTCATCATTTTGGCTGCTAAATGCCCAACTCTTCCTCTATCCGCAGAATGACTGCCGATTTTTGTATCCTCAACTTTATTTGACCAATTGGAAGTACGTTCAGCCGCTGTCATTAAATGAGAGATGTCCTTTTTTAGTTTTTCATTTCGATTTAATTCAAACTGATCTTGTCTGTCCTTATTCATCTGCCATGAGGTAAAATTTCCTTTTTCAACTGAAATATCTTTTTTATTAATAGATAATACATGGTCAATACACTTATCGAGAAACGTCCGGTCATGTGATACTAAAATAAATGAATTCTTAGAATTTAAATAATTTGCAAGCAAATCTCTGCCTTCCATATCCAGATGATTCGTAGGCTCATCAATCAATAGAAAATGATTATTCTTTAAGAACAATGCTCCTAACATGATTTTTGTCTGTTCTCCTTTACTTAAGGTATCAAACGGTCTGTAAAGCACCTCTTCTTTTACCTTAAGCCGTTCCAGCTCAATTAAAATACGATACTCCTCCCACTCTTCTAATCCTCCCGCTATCTCTTTCATGCAAACTAATGTATTTTGTTTTATATTCTTAATCACATACGGAAAATAGTCAAAATCTACTGAAGATGATATAGTCCCTTTATATTCATATTTACCCAGCAGTAAATTTAAAAATGTTGTTTTCCCTCTTCCATTTCTTCCGATAAAACCTAATTTCCAATTTGTATCAATTTGAAAACTACTGTGCTCAAAAATATTTTCATAAGCGCTTTCGTATGAAAACGTCAAATCTGTAATTTTAATTTGTGACATAACATACCTCCTGTATTCTCCGGAACCGGGTCACGGCCAAACTCAACCGGGTCATGGTTAACCATGACCCGGTTGAGTTTGGCCGTGACCCGGTTCCGGTTAACTTATTAGCACTCATTTGAAATGAGTGCTAATTTTTGCTTGACATTTTCACTTTGAAGTAATAAAATGGTTTTCATAACAAAAACATACACAAAGGAGTGAATTAATATGGCAAATAAACATGGAAGCCTGTCTATTAATAGTGAAAATATATTTCCTATTATAAAAAAGTGGCTTTACTCTGATCATGACATTTTCTTTAGAGAATTAATCTCTAACGGATGTGATGCGATTACCAAATTGAAAAAATTAGAAATGATGGGTGAATGCGATTTACCTGCAGACAATGCGTATAAGATTGACGTTATAACAAATGCTGAAGAAAAGACTTTGACTTTTATTGATAATGGTCTTGGTATGACTGCTGATGAAGTCGAAGAATACATTAATCAAATCGCTTTCTCCGGAGCTGAGGCGTTTTTAGAAAAGTATAAAGATAAAACCAATGAAGACCAGATTATCGGTCATTTTGGTCTTGGCTTTTATTCTGCATTTATGGTAGCAGACAAAGTAACAATTGATAGTTTATCTTACAAAGAGGGTGCTACTCCTGTCTATTGGGAATGTGACGGCGGAACTGAATTTGAAATGAATGATGGCGACATGGAAATCCGTGGAACGAAGATTACCCTTCACCTTAATGAAAACAGTCTGGAGTTCGCGAATGAGTTCCGTGCCAAAGAAGTTATTGACAAATATTGTTCATTTATGCCTGTAAATATTTTCTTAACAAATGCAAAAGCTGAAACTGCTTATGAAAATGTTCCAGAAGATGAAGTTACCGAAAAAGATACACTAATTGAAAACTTCGTAGAGGAAGCAAAGACACAGGAAATCGAGAAGGAAGATGGAACAAAAGAAACTGTCGAAACTTCTCCTGCCCGTAATATGGCAAAGATTGTGAAACGCCCTGTTCCTTTAAATGATACTGCTCCGCTTTGGACAAAGCATCCAAATGAATGTAGTGAAGAAGATTATAAGAGTTTTTACAGAAAAGTATTTAATGATTATAAAGAACCTTTATTCTGGATTCACTTAAATATGGATTATCCATTTAACTTAAAAGGAATTCTTTACTTCCCAAAAGTGAATACAGAATATGAATCTATCGAAGGTACGATAAAGTTATATAACAATCAAGTATTTATTGCTGATAATATTAAAGAAGTAATCCCTGAATTTTTATTGGTATTAAAGGGCGTTATAGATTGTCCTGACCTGCCTCTTAATGTGTCAAGGAGTGCTTTGCAGAATGATGGTTTCGTTAAGAAAATCTCTGACTACATTAGCAAAAAAGTGGCAGATAAATTATCAGGTATGTGTAAAACAGAAAAAGAAGAATATGAAAAATATTGGGAAGATATTGGTCCATTTATCAAATTCGGTTGTTTAAAAGATGATAAGTTTTACGAAAAGATGAGCGACTATATATTATTCAAAAATTTAGATGACAAATACTTTACATTACCTGAATGTATGGAAGCTAATAAGAAAGAGGGTAATACCGATGCTTCTGATTCTAATAAAGAAGCGGATACTGCAGGACAGGAAAATGAAAGCTCTGATGATTCTTCAGAAACTGCAGAAACTGACGCTGCTGATGTAAAAGAAGATATTAATATATATTATGCAACTGATCCTATTACACAGAGCCAGTATATTAATATGTTCAAGGCAGAAGGCATTGATGCAGTTGTACTTACGCATAATATTGATCAGCCGTTTGTCACTCATGTAGAACAGAAAAATGAGGGTGTTAAATTCATTCGGATCGACGCTGATTTAACTGATACATTTAAAGATGAAGCCGAGGACAGTGATGCGTTTAAAGTAGTTACTGATGATTTAACTGAGATATTTAAGAAAGCATTAAATAATGATAAGCTGATGGTTAAGGTTGAACAGCTTAAGAATGAAAATATTTCTTCAATGGTTACATTATCTGAAGAAAGTCGTAGAATGCAGGATATGATGAAGATGTATAATATGTCCGGTATGGATCCTAATATGTTTGGTGTGAATGAAACATTAGTGTTAAATGCCAATAACTCACTTGTTAAGTATATTTTAGAACATAAGGATAGTGATAATGTTCCAATTATTTGTGAACAGCTATATGATTTGGCATTAATCAGTCATGCACCTTTAAAACCGGAAGCTATGACAAAATTTATTGCCCGAAGCAATGAAATATTAGGCTTAATAACGAAATAGCAAAACAGAATAGCTATATTAATAAAGTTGCTACAGAACCCAGTGAAGTTCTGCAGCAACTTTTTAATATTTTTTTAGCTTTTCGTTGTACTTCTTCGCATTTGCATAAGGCCTTTTATCATCTGTCATTTCTAACAGATAATCTGCGCTTGTATTAAAGAATCTGGCTGCACTAATAAGAATGTCTACAGGAATTGACCTATTTCCATTTTCATAATTTGAACAAGTCTTTTGGGTTATATTTAGGATTTCACCCAATTGTGTCTGAGTCAGATCACTGTCTTCACGCAAATTTTTTAGTCTCTGCATAACCATTTACATCACCTCTAAGAATATTATATAAAGAACGTGACGTACTATAGGATTTTAGACCAACTTGTACTTTAAAATTGAACTACATAGAATTACCTATTCTTACTATTGGATTTTATCATAGTATTTCACTAAATTTGCATACGATCTTTTATCATCTATTACTTCTAACAGATAATCTGTACTTGTATCAAAATACTTAGCCAGCTTAATTAATACATCTAAAGGAATTGATCTTTGTCCTGTTTCATAATTAGAATATGCTTTTTGGGTAATGTTTAACATTTTACCCATTTGAACCTGTGTTAAATCACTGTCTTCTCTCAGGTTTCTTAATCTTTGCATTACCATGTACATCACCTCTCTCTTGATTATTATAGCTAGAACGTGACGTACTACTCTGTTTTTACCTCATATTGTTCTCTATTACTTTTATAGGGTTTCACTGACTTTTGAAAAGTATGTTTATAATAAATATATAAAACGCTATACAGTAGATAATATATTTTTATAATGTCCGTAACCTTGAATTATTGCTATTGTTATGCTAAAATAATTCAATAAAAATGGCTGCTTTCAGTAAAAGGGAAAATGCTTAAAGAATTAATAAAAAGAAAGGATAAATGCAATGCGCAAACTTCTTCCATTCTGCAATGTTTTTTATTGCAAGCGCATGTATCATAAGCCAGCTTGTGATATGCATAGGTATCATTATGAAGTTATGGGGCGGACGCTTCACGAAAGAGACAAATCAGTTAGTACATAATTTCAATGCTTCTATTTCATTTGACAGTAAATTTTATAAACAAGATATTGAGGGCAGCACTGCACATGTTAAGATGCTTGCAAAACAAGGAATTATTACCGAAGATGATAAAAACGCAATTGTAAATGGTCTGTCTGGAATTCAGAAAGATATAGAAAACGGAACTTTAGAAATTACCGATGAACACGAGGATATTCACAGTTTTGTTGAAGCAGCCTTAATTGAACGAATTGGAGAAGCCGGGAAACGTCTACATACAGGACGTAGCCGGAATGACCAGGTTGCTTTAGATATGAGATTATATACCCGAGATGAAATTAAGGTAATAGACAGTCTTATAAAGGAACTGCTTCAGGTATTAATACGCTTGATGGAAGAACACACTCAAACATATATGCCTGGCTTTACTCATTTGCAAAAAGCACAGCCAATTACAGTTGCACATCATATGGGCGCTTATTTTGAAATGTTTAAAAGAGATCGCAGCCGATTAAATGATATTTATAACCGCATGAATTATTCCCCGTTAGGTTCCGGTGCTTTAGCCGGTACTACATATCCGTTAGATCGTGATTATACTGCTTCTCTATTAGGATTTGAAGGTCCAACGCTAAACAGTATGGATTCTGTATCGGACAGAGATTATCTGATTGAATTATTAAGTGCCTTATCTACAATTATGATGCATTTAAGTCGCTTTTGTGAAGAGATTATTATATGGAATTCTAATGAATACAGATTTATAGAATTAGATGATGCGTATAGTACCGGCAGCAGTATCATGCCCCAGAAAAAAAATCCTGATATCGCTGAATTGGTTCGCGGGAAAACCGGACGAGTATATGGCGCTTTGACATCACTGCTTACTACGATGAAAGGGCTTCCTCTTGCTTATAATAAAGATATGCAGGAAGATAAGGAGTTGTCTTTTGATGCTATTGATACGGTTAAGGGATGCCTTGCATTATTCACAGGCATGATTGATACTATGACATTTAACAAGTCTGTAATGGAGTCCAGTGCAAAAAATGGATTTACAAATGCCACTGATGCAGCAGATTATCTGGTAAATAAGGGCGTTCCATTTAGAGATGCACATGGTATCGTTGGGCAGTTAGTTTTAATCTGCATTGATAAAGGTATCGCACTTGATGATTTGACTTTAAGTCAATTTAAGGAGATTAGCCCTGTGTTTGAATCTGATATATATGATGCTATCAGCTTAAAGACCTGCGTAGAAAAAAGACTAACTATTGGCGCACCTAGTAA
>Ga0153924_1000944_pt1 | contig 16539 bp, 17 predicted proteins | sample TSNJ008MetaG_FD_104709 | JGI IMG/M metagenome (GOLD analysis project Ga0153924, IMG submission 104709) | Attine ant fungus gardens microbial communities from New Jersey, USA - TSNJ008 MetaG | ecosystem: Host-associated > Fungi > Mycelium > Unclassified | place: USA: New Jersey, Wharton State...
GCTTCTGCCTCATCTGCTTCTGCCTCATCTGCTTCTGCCTCATCTGCTTCTGTAGTCTCGTCACGATCGGCTGCATCAGCTGCTGCATCCTCAAGTCTCATCCACTCGCTTCCGCCTACTTCGTCCTCATCATCGTCTACCGCTTCCGGATCGGTCCAACCTGATGGAGCGGGTCCCGGTTTTCCGCATTGGGCAATTGCCGTCATAACAGTCCTCGGGTTTCTGGCGATCGCATCTCTTTGCGTTCTTGCCTTTTATATCCTTCGTCGGCTGCGTAGGAGGAATGACGAGCTCGATTCCAACAGGAATTCTATGGGTTCGTCATCGCCCATGATGGCAAACGTTCAGCAGCAAGGCTCACCTTTGCTCGGTGCTGCTTCGTTACCTCCTCACTCACCCGTGGGAACAGGAAATGCTGGTGCTGCCGTGGGCACGGGTCTGGCTGGCGGTGCTGCTTTCGGTGAACGGGATCGAAATGCACCGAGTGTCGTCATCCATGATGGAGCGTCAAACACCTCAGCTGGTGACAGTGGACCGTTCAGTGGTGCTGATGCGGCTATCATGGCCGATGCGTTTAGAAAAATGTTACGCAAACCCGATTTTGCGGAGCGGCTGGAAGAAGGTGATGATAGCCCCGATACTGGTAACGAAGAGGACGATAACAACCGGCATGGTGCTAGTAGTGCAGGTCTTCTTGGTCGGGAACTAGCTGAAGAAGGTCGAGATATCCGAAGTGTTAGTTCAGAACGTGGAGTCCGTGTCGAGACAGGAACAATTGAGAGTGACGCAGGTTCTGCTGCGTTCGGTCAGCGAGGAGGTACTCTCTGAAGGAGTTGTTTCTCCACATTTTCCGGAACTGTACCCGTTTTTTGTTTCTTGACAAATATTTCCCACCCACCTTCTCGTCCTTTAAGACTTCTGTACCTCGAATTCGTCTGGAATGGCCTTTCACCGTCTCACTTGCAGTCTTCATGTTTCCTTGCGCTACCTGCAACAGATTCCATACCTGAACTTGCCCCTCCAGAAGGTCTGATCCACCGTTCCTTTTTTCCTGCTCCTTGAACCTTCACAAATATTCAATATGTAGATATCATTAAGTTACGCCTCTTCGTTTCCTTTCCCTGCTCTCCCTTCCCGACCTTGGGACCCCTGGTTTAGTATCTCTTTCTTGAACTCTTGTGTTTTTGGCTCTCTTTTTAATTCCCGTGTCGACTGTTTGGATGAAATTCTCACAGTCGCTGGGAGTCTTCCTTTTCTCATTCCTATTTCAGTCCGTTCCTTTCAGATCCCTTTTCGCTCTTTTGTACTTAATTTTTGCACCCTCACTTTCGCCCCAAATCAAACTCACATTTGTTTGTTTGATATAGCTATTACCTGTAATTGTTCTTCTCGCCACCACCCCTGCCCTATGCCATCATGCATTATATCCTGGACGGTGACTATTATTATTATTCTTCCTTTTTGCTTCACTTTTCTACTTTCTCATTTCTTCTGTCTTGGTGTGTATTGCATCTTTACTAGGTTTTCAAAATTGAGATTCAATCCCCTTTGCTGTCATGCTTCCAGAATGGCGGATCGGATGTTGATTTATGAGAGTTAAAGAGCGCCAATACTTCGTTGATGCCAGCATGGTCATTGCTGTAGTAGTTGTGCGTCACAGGGAGTTAGAACGTTGTATTACCTCGGACATTTGAGGCTGATCCTTGCCCTATTTCCACATCATGGATTTAGGGCTTGAGTAGTTGAATGACTTATAAATGGCTACTACCTTGTGGTGACATGCCTGAGACTTGAGGTCCTGCCATAAGGAATTGAATTTGCAGAAGTGAAGGTTAAATGTTATTAACGGGCGGCGCTTTGACAAGAAATGCGTACAAAGATAGGACCAGATGTCTATCAGATTTCGGAGATAAATTGCAGAACATGGGCCCGAGATGACGGATATAACTCGCATAAATTCTTTCGTTGGTCCATGTCAGACATAACGCAACGCTTGGGCATATACAAAGGATTTTACTACCTCCAGACAAACTGAAGCCCTCGGCGTGGCGTTAGCAAATGACAGAAGGTACAATGTACGTACAGGGGCATAATCTTAGCTCCGTCATTGAGGAGGAAAAAATATGATGTAGCTAGTGAGACAGATAATTGCGCCAGCCAGATTTGCTCCAATGGGCTGGACCGTACCCGAGCTGACTCTGGCGCCTCATTTTTGGTAAAACCTTAAGAACGACAACAAGGAGAAGCCACACGGCGTTATGGATTACTGTTAACTAACTTGAGACGTGGTTTCCATATATCGTCAATCTCCGAAAAGAGTTTTGTGAGGCAAGCCGAAATCATCCGACTGTGTAATGTATGAATTAACTCGTGGACTACCGGTAAAAGAGCATTGGTAAAACTGCTGCGATGATGACACGTTTGAATGCGGGCGATTTAATAGCGCTGAGAATCAGGCACCACGAGCTTATTGTTCACCCAACTGGTGAGAGACAGAGTGTGTGAGTGTGTACACACCCGCCATTTCGTACTAGAATCCGTGCATATCGATTTTATTTTTCTGTCAGTAGTGAAAGCCAGAATTGGTCTTCCCACCACATCTTCAGCTTCACGGGACGAACTTTTCTTCCGGAAGCGTTGGGCTCCTCCGAAGGTTCGAGGAACCAGAGTTCGGCGACATTTAATGATCTGAGATAGTGATGTACTCGATTATAGTTGAGCCCGACTGCGTGGGGTCCGTGACTATCGTCCGACAATGCAAACCTCCCGCCACGTTGAAGTATAAGCTACAAAAAAAAAAGAATAAGAAATGTCAAGGAAGGAAAAAAACCTACTTGAGCTACATCCGGTCCAGGATAAGCCGTCTTCCATTTTTTACGGAAAGCAGCTGCGTTGACTTCGAACAAGGCACCATACGCTATTGCGTACTCGACATTTCGCTCAATTCGTTTCCAGACCTCTTGAAAATCCGTAAACTTGAGATCAGGGGTGTAGAGTCGACAGAGATCGAGATGACCGACGATCTCCGGTTTGAACCTCTGTAATAACTCGTACTGGGCATCGAAATAGGCCAATAAAAACGCTTCCAGCTGTCCACGATCACCCTCTGTCGAGTCGCGCGTGCCACCACCACCGAAACTCGTAACGGACCGCCGATAAGTCGCTTCATCGAAATCAATAGGAATACCATGAACGTGGTGAACAGACCCGACGATATACTCGATGACGTGCGGCTGATACTGTTCGAGAATACACTCAAGTTCTTCGAGATCTCTTGGCGTGATGAACTCAGTCTCAAGGCCTACGAGGAGCGTAATTTGAGAAGCGTAGTGTGCTTTGAGTCGTTTGGCTTCGTCGAGGAATGAAATGAATTGCTGATTGATTGCAGCGAGAGATAATCCTTGCTGTAACCACATTTGGAAAAAAAAAAGGCGGCTTATCCATCAGTTCCAATAGGGTGTGTGATAGGGTGTCCAAGCTACTTTACCTCCTCGGGGTAAAGGTCAATTTCGCGATATCGAGGTACATGCTCCGTCAACCCAAAAACTAAAAATCGCTTAGAAATAGCCTCTTGGACCACTTTTTCTAACGTCCCAACTGCATGTTTGCAGAATTGGCCAGAGTGGGAGTGATGACTATGAGGCATAGATAGATAGATCTCAACGTTCTTGATCAAATAAATATATCAATCAATCAGAGAGGACAAGTCTGATGATTACATATTATGTCAAATACTAATCAAAAGATTCGAAACAGGAGAGAGAGAGACAAGAGAAAGGAAACAATCAGTCAGGCGGAAGTGGTAGCGAGTAGATACAGATACGCAGTTAGGGGCAACACCACCACCATCAACTGATGATCACCTCAAAATCTATTTGAGATGGTGCATCTCCGATGAGGTATCAAACGCGGTATCAATGATTGTTTCAATCTCCTTTTTATGTTGCACCTACGAAACAAAAGAGAGAGAATCAGAAAAAAAATCCGCTTTTCGATGTGATCGGAGTAGACAAATCACCTTGCTACCAGTGGCAACAGAGCTGGTGGGTTCACGTCCAGCGTAGTAAGGATATTTGTTCTTGTGGTACTGCGTCTTGCTAGCAGCAGTATAAATACGAGGGCCAATGTAACTCCAAGCACCATTGTTCAAAGGCTCTTCTTGACACCAGAGAAGATCTGCATTAGGATATTGATCAAGATGGGGAGTAATCTAGACTCATCAGTTAGCTCCAAACCAAGCGATCAAAATGCAGCAGCTCTAGCGCACCATGTCATAAGGGAAAGGCGAAAGTTGTTCCACGCGGCTGATTGCGACGTCCTTGATTCCACGCTCTTCACGAGCCTGTAAGAGAGTAAAGTACACCTGACCTGCAAATTTCATTGAATCAAAGGAGTCCATGTGTAAAAGTAGAAGTACCTGTGCAAAGAATATGACGCTTGATCTGCTCAGGCCCAACCAAATAGTCGGCATTCTCAGGGATATACCGTTCAAAGTGAGTATCGCCAACCATCTCATTCAAAGTCGAACGAGCACGTGGGTGTCGCAACAAACTCTTCGAGAAGAAAAGGATGAGCTACATGAAAAAAATGTCAACAAATGAACAGACATATCCGACTTCACATAATCTACTCACAGGTTTGCGGAAATCGCGATGAATCTGGCGACGGAGAACATGGAAATAATTGGCGGGGGTCCTGATGGCCAAACGTCAGGTTCACAAAAGATTGAAAGAAAAGCGATAGTGCCGATACGCACGTGGGGTAGACTACTTGCATATTGCAATCCTGGTGTTGACGCTCAATCTTCTTCGGTGAAGGATAGATATGTGGGTGATCATCACACAACTGAAGGAAACGTTCAATCCTCCCACTGGAGTGTTCAGGACCTTGACCGTCATAACCATGAGGCAAGTTCACGACCAAACCAGTGCGCTGGAGCCATTTGCGTTCACCGGCAGCAATGAATTGATCAATGATACATTGAGCATTATTGACAAAGTCACCGAATTGTGCTTCCCAGATCGTCAAGGAGTCTGGCGAGACGAGAGAGTAACCAAGTTCAAAACCTAGGGCACCGTACTCCGAGAGCGACGAGTTGCAAATGACGAAACGAGCTTGGTTGGTACCAAGGTCATTGAGAGGTACGTATTGCTGTTCATTCACTTGGTCGTGAATAACAGCATGACGCTGTGAGAATGTACCACGTTCAACATCCTGTCCAGATATGCGGACATGATTATTCTCCAATGTAAGGGTGCCGATGGCGAGGGCTTCAGCAGTCGACCAATCAATGTTAGTACCTTCCTCTACGGTCTTTCCACGAGCGGAAAGGATGCGAGAGAGATTACGATGTGCAGTAAACCCTTGTGGAGTACGAGAAATAGCTTTGCCAATGCGCTGGAGAGTATCGACATCGGAACCGGTTGAACGCGTAGGAAGAGTCTCCTCGGCGAGTTGCTTGGGTGAAGGAAAACCTGTCCAAGCAGCAGACAACCATTCCTTGGAGGTGGGGATGTAATCCTTGGCGGCATTAGCAGCCTTATCTAACATACCCCACACCCATTCCTTATGCTTCTCGATATCCGCTTCGGTGAACGTGTTGCGTCCAACTAAAAACTTGCTGTATTTTGTCAGAGGAGTGGGCTGCTTCTTGATAGCTTCATACATCCGGGGCTGAGTGAAACTAGGCTGATCGGTCTCGTTGTGACCATATCGACGGTAACATACGATATCGACCACAACATCCTTCTTGAATTTGGCACGATAGTCAGCAGCGAGCTGGCATACAAAGTTAACGGCCTCGACGTTGTCACCGTTTACGTGAAAAATGGGGGAATCTATAGACTTGGCGATATCAGAGGGATAAGGAGTCGAACGGGAGAATCTAGGATCAGTGGTGAAACCAATTTGGTTGTTCACAATCAGATGAATAGTTCCTCCGGTTCCATACGCAGGCAGACTATGCAGACCCATCGTTTCGTAAACAACACCTTGTCCGGCAAAGGCGGCATCACCATGAAGCAGAACACCCATAGCAGTTGTGTGCGAAGATTCATCGTTTTCAAAGTGCTGAATGGCACGAGTCTTTCCAAGCACGACAGGATCAGCGGCTTCAAGGTGAGAGGGATTGGCGACTAGGGAAAGGGAAACTTTCTTGCCAGAAGGTGTGGGACGGACATAGTTGGCACCGAGATGATATTTGACGTCACCAGCAGGCCAATTATTATCTTCGCCACCCTTGAATTCGTTGAGGATAGCTTCGATTGGCTTGCGAATGACATTGGCGAGGACGTTGAGACGACCACGATGAGGCATACCAATTGTGATATGCTTAACTCCATTGTCGACTGAGCGGTCAATGAGAGCTTTCATTCCCGGGATTAATGACTCGCAACCTTCGAGACCAAATCGCTTCTCATTAGGGTATTTACTCGCAATGAATTTTTCAAACGATTCGGACCAAATGAGTCGGTCCAAGATCATACGCTTCTCCTCGACAGTATAATTCCATGGTTTGGGAGTCTCAACGCGCGCTCTAATCCAGTCACACTGTTCCTTGTCGGGAATATGAATATACTGAATACCGACAGCTCCACCTATTGCATCCAATCAGATGGGATGGCTTTGCAGGTCTAAAATTAGAGCGACGTACAGTAGATGCGTCTGAGGACTTTAATGATGTCTCCCAATTTCATCGTGCGGTTTTCTTCTGTGGCAAAATGTGGGAGGATACCAGGGCCTAGACTGATATCCTTGTCTAAGTCACGTTCCGTGAGCCCATACCGGCTCAACTCGAGTTCGGCGGGTCGGACGTCGGCCAGATCAGTATCGAGGATACCCAAGGGATCAAGCTCTGCGAGATGATGACCGCGCACTTGATACGCGCGAACAAGTAGTTGGACCTGGGTTAAAATAAGTCTGTGCTAAACGAAAGCTTCCTCGCTGGTGTGCGCGTACCTTCAAGTGATCATCGAGCTCTGCACCACCACCTCCATGTAGAGCTGGAGCGCCATCTGCTGGAGGGGGCAAAGACGTAGGGGGAGGTTGGAAAGCCTGATAGCTAGGCAAGCCCTTGTCAAGGCCAGAGAAATAGACGTCCCAAGACGGATGCACGGATTTTGGGTCCTGTTTCCAGAGTCTGTACATCTCGTCAGCATAGTAGGCATTTGTTCCGTTTGCAAAGGGGTCATTGGAAGATGGGCCCTGGGCAAGAGCATAGTTTCGGACGAGCTTGGGGGAGACAGGACGAAGGGAACGGAGAGAGGGACGGATGAGGGGGAAGAGACGGCCGACAATGCGCCTGGACAACATGTCGCCTCAAGTAGGTCGACCACTCAGAGAGAGATGATGGAAGAACAGATTTAAGGAGGATTCTGCGCTGCTGCCATGACGGAACATATTATGTAAGATCACTACTTGGTGCCGATCCAACTTAACACTACTACAGGTCCGTGAAGCTGTATACAATGTTGACTTTTCTGACCTGTAATTTTTCAGCGGCCGTCGCGCGGATGCACCTGGGAAGAAGCTTGATCCTGCCACGCCTGATGTGTAACCCCTACCCGAAGTACGTCGTAGAAAATCAAGCCACCTTAGTCTGCCAAGCACAAAGCTCGCTGGTGTCACGCTGTCAGCTGAGATTGGGAAGTCGTCGATCTACTTTGTCGAGAAAATAACAGCGGGGTGTTATATTGTCATGGAATAATTACCTAATACAAGAAATCTTGCTAATAGTGCCGAGATTGCCGAAGGCATCCGAAAAGGGAAAGAAGACCGCAACTGCACACATCCACTATCGTCCCAAACCTCTGCCGTCCTCAAGGTGAGTTTGCGTGCTGGATTTTCCAACTGTAGTGGCTTGGGAGGTGTATTGAGGGCGTTGCTGGTGTGGAATTATGGGTTGGAATGGATGGATGCATGAGAAGCGAATTGGATGAGCGTACTGACTTGGCTGCTTACAGACCCGTCATGGCCACCACAAAAACAACCAAGGGCAAGGCTGCTGCCAAGGGTGTGTTTGTTGTATTGTTCTGGGAACTTATGCTGATGAAGGTGTGAGCAGTATCAGGAAAAGACTCGAAAGCCAAGGCGGCCAAAAAAGCAGCTCTGCAAGGCACGCGCTCACATAGCGTACGAAAGGAGCGGTTCTCGGTATCGTTCCATCGGCCGAAGACGCTGAGGCTTGCTCGTGATCCCAAGTACCCGCGCAAGTCGATTCCCCATGCGCCGCGGATGGACCAGTTCCGTACGATTGTTTCGTGAGTGAGGAAATAATTGGGTGTTGAGGAGGCTCACGTGACATGCAGGCCGTTGAACACTGAATCTGCAATGAAGAAAATTGAGGAACACAACACACTGGTATTTATTGTGGATATCCGGTCGAACAAGCGCCAGATCAAGGATGCCGTGAAGAAACTCTACGACGTGAATGCGGCCAAGATAAACACGCTGATCCGGTGAGTGTGGTTGTGTTTGGCTAGAGCGTGGGCTGATGGGAGGGCACAGACCTGATGGGAAAAAGAAGGCATATGTGCGACTGACGGCCGACCACGATGCGCTCGACGTGGCCAATAAGGTGCGCAACTCGTCACGTGTCTCTTCCCTTTCTGATGGCTCTGCAGATCGGTTTCATCTAGATCTAGGTAGCACGTGTTCTGTAGCGTGGGAGTTGTTTGTTGTAATGATGAAATATCATTTTTCTTTCTGCTCTGTCCGAACCTGTACGCTCTTTTGTCTGCAGCGGCCCGTGCCCGCGTCCTGCTTATCAGCAAGCCATGTTTTTTCCTCTGCTTTTTGTGCTTTTTGCCGTCTCTGCCTATGCTAATCACGCCCATACTCGCCGTTCTCTGGCTATTATCCGCCGTCAGGGCGTCCTTGGTAACCTGGGAGATCACTCCGGTGCTCGTCCGTCTCTTCTTTTTCAAATCATAATATCTGCTCAATTTCACGACAGACCCGACTGCCCGTAGTGGCGGCCTTTTGGATGACCTCAGTGGTGCTCTCAACGGTGTCACCTCTGACCTCGGAGATGTTCTCGGTGGTAAAGACACCGCTCCTGCCCCAGTGACAACTAATGGTGGCCTCCTGGGTGACACTCTGGGCGGATTGACCTCTGACCTTGGAGGCCTCTTGACGGGTATTCTTGGTGGTGGCGACGCTCCGTCTTCCACCCCCGCTGCTACTCACAGCTCGTTCCCACACACTTCAGAGCCGTCTACTTCATCAAGCTCCTCTGACACGAGCACAAGCTCACCATCAAGCTTCTCTGATGTCCCTCCCACTGAAATTCCCTCGACATCAAGTTCCTCCCATACTGTTACCCCTGGCACCACTACCACTGACACGAGCCCCTCTGATGTCCCAACAACGACGATCCACTCGGCATCTCCAACAACCTCGTCAGATGGTGGGATTCTCGACCCAATCACGAGTCTTCTCGGAGGTATCACCAGTGCCATCTTGCCCCCGCACACCAGTCCTCATCCACATACCACTTCATCATCTTCGGATGATGCTACTCCCACCTCTTCCAATGGACCTACTACACAATCGCCACCTGCCGTGACTCCATCTACCAGCTCAAGCGATGGTGGAGGCCTTATTGGCCCCATCACGAGTTTGCTTGGTGGCGTCACCAGTGCGATTTTGGGTCCAGGCACATCCGATGTCTCTACCGCGACTCCTACAGGGACTCCTATCGTCAATCCGGGTTCTACGTCTAGTCCTTCGTCGCCGACCATCATTTCTACTCCATCTTCAGGTGACAGTACTACCTCTCTCGATAGGCCTCCTACACATTCGACACCTGCCGTGACTCCATCTCCTAGCTCAAGCGATGGCGGAGGTCTTATCGGTCCCATCACCAGTTTGCTTGGCGGTGTCACCAGTGCGATTTTGGGTCCAGGCACTTCCAGTGTCTCTACCGCGACTCCTACAGGGACTCCTATTGTCAATCCGGGTTCTACGTCTAGTCCTTCATCGCCGAATACCGTTTCCCCTCCATCTTCAGGTGACACTACTACCTCTCTCGATAGGCCTCCTACACATTCGACACCTGCTGTGACTCCATCTCCTAGCTCAAGCGATGGTGGAGGTCTTATCGGTCCCATCACCAGTTTGCTTGGCGGTGTCACCAGTGCGATTTTGGGTCCAGGTACTTCCAGTGTCTCTACCGTGACCCCTACAGAGACTCCTACCATCATTCCGGGTTCTTCGTCTGGTCCTTTGTCGTCGACCATCGTTTCCCCTCCATCTTCAGGTGGCAGTACTACCTCTTTCGATGGGCCTACGACACGTTCTCCAGTGTCCTCACCTGCATCTCCAAGCTCAAGCAGTGGAGGCATTCTCAATCCCATCACGAGTTTGATTGGCAACACCACTAGTGAGATTCTGGGTTCAAGCTCTTCCGGTGTCTCTGTCACGACTTCTACAGACAGCACCACCGTCATTTCTGGTTCGACTTCTGGTCCTCCATCCTCAACTATCACTAGTCCTCCATCTTCATCCAGTGGAATTTTTGACACTCTCACGAGTTTCCTTGGCAGTAATAGCTTTTCAACTACTGACATCGGCAGCTCCAATTCTACCCTGCCGCCGAAAACTACTTTAAGCTCTGCCCTGCCGGACGTTACCAGCCTGTCTGTTTCTCTGGGGATTACCAGTTCTCTGAACAGCTCTACAACCTCAGCTTCCAATTTCCCTTCATCTAGTTTTGCTCTTTCCACGATCAGTCTCCCTTCGTCACTCTTGTCGTCGCCTCTCTCAGCTTCTGGTGTCGCTTCTTCCACCATCAGTTTCCCCTCTTCATCATCCAATGCCACTTCTAGTCAAATGTCTGCTAGTACACCTACTGCGGTCACTAGTACAACTACAGCAGTCACGACTTTCTCTGTCGAGCCCGGTCTTTCCTTTGTCCTTACCGAATCTTCACTTGCCTTTGCTTCGGTTCCTACGACAAGTGTCACGGCTTCCATCACTGATCCGGATGCTGCCACCACAACAGTCGCTACCGGGACTGTCTCCGCCACTGCACCGATTACCACTCCTGCTCTACCGCCGGGCATTCCTGCCAGGATTTTCCCGCGTGACCAGCTTGATCTCACCGACAGGAACCAATTCAACGGATATACCCTGATCAGCATCCTTTTCAATAACGAACTTAATTGGCCTTTTGTTGTCAACAATTCTCTTGCATCTAGTCAAATCTTTGCTTACACGCCTGTCATCATCGATGCTGCTCTTGGAATTTCCTGTGAGTTCTCTGATGGTGGTTTCTGTCTGGACTAACAATTTAATTGACTGTCAGCTGACCAAATCAAGACCTATGCCTTGCAAGTCTATGTCCCTACCACCTATACAAGTCCCAGTGATGCCTCCCTACTTGGCTGTACCTGGATCGGCTGGATTCCTACGGATGTTGTTGATACCCTGGCTGCGCAAATCAAGACCAAAACTTCTCCTTTCTATTCCAACGTTCCGAACGGTGTCGCCAAGGACCTTGCGAGTCGTGTTGTTTCTGGCTATAACATTCTCTCTGTGCCTAATCCGACCTCATCTAACGGCGGCACCAGTGGAGATAGTGGAGGTAGTGGCGGTTTAGGGGATAATGGCAAGTCACGTCGAGATGCGATTATTGGTGTTGTCAGTGCCCTAGGAGCTATTGCCTTGTTGGTGCTTGTGTTCCTTGTTTGCAGGTCCATCAAGAGACGCAGGGCATATGCACATAGGAGACTTTCAGATTCTCCTGACGTTTTGGGAGTGCGTCCAGAAGGAAGACAGTTTGATCAGGACAGCGTGGGCGGTGCGAGGAGAAGGAGCTTTTATTACGCGGAGGATTCATTGAGGGGTTATGAACAGACGAATGTGCATGATGGGAGTCAGAGTCAGATGATGAGCCAGAGGAGGCCTATGGTTGAACCTGGTGTTATTTCGGGGCCGATGTTGACGGGTAGTACGATGAATTGGTAGAAGGACTCAAAGGTACCATTTTGTTGTGGGGAAATATTCTGATGCAGCCTTTGTTCGTAACTCATTTTTTTTATCATGCAGTGACTGCTCGATGTCTTTTTTTTGTTGGTTGGTTGCTGGCAGAAAATTTCAACTTTATTTTTTATTTATTCTGTTTTTTTTGCCACTTATATAACCACCATGAGTGCTCCTGCAGTTTGTTACTTTTGTTCTCTTCATTTATGTCAGGATGTCCTGCTGGTGGGTTTTTTTCTTTTTCTTTTACTCACATACGTGTTGTGTTATGCTGCTGCTCTTCTCTCTGGTGTGCGTGTTTACATGGATTTGGATATATTTTATTTTCCATTTTTTTGTTTGGTTTTTTTGTTGGCTGTGGAAAAACCAGAGGGAAAAAGTCAGTTTTTTTTTTTGGTGTGTTCTATGGTTTAGTTTTTTTTTTTGTTCTGGATTTTCTTTATTTTATTTCTGTATTACGTTACTTTTGTTTGTTAGTCATTCAATTTATGAATGTAGAGTGTGTGATGGCAACAACCGTGGGTCCATATCACAACTTGTGTTTTGGGTTGTGTTTCATTGAGTAGATGATCATTAGTTTTGATGGTACGTGTGTTGTGTTGAAATGTCATGTATCACATAAGTCCGACCCTCGGTTGTGTTTCACAGTAGTTACTTGATATTTCTCATTGAGATGGAGTGCCGCATCGGTAAGGTATTTTCGGTCCATCATTTCAAGTTTTAACTCCATTCGACACCTGATACATCACTCCTCTAGTCTACTCCATGGCTGTGCAGGTAGTTGTATCCACATATATACATCCTGAGTAGATACACCTCAGTCGTCTACATCGTGATGACGTCTGAGTTTCTTACTTCATCATACTCTGACATTTTAGTATTGTAAGCCACTTAGGCTGTCCCTGTCTTCTTCTAATTGGTAGCTCTAAACTATCCTCACACTCTAGATTGACTACTCTCTTTGGAAATGTAGTGCTTTGGGACAGAGTTTGGTATAGGCGGATAGCCTTCCTTAAAGATGCAAAACCTGAAATTTTTTTATTGAGGCTTTGAATCGTTTCCTGGCCTCACAATACTAAAAAGGGACCTAAATTCTAAAGAGCCAAAGGCATTAGAAAAAATTGGGTAACTCGACGCAGAGGATGCTATCAGGCTGTAAGAGTGCGGTAGTTTTGTTATATCAATCCGTGTCCTGGTACGAGTCTTCTCAGGGAGTTGATTCGTATTAATTTCATAGTTTTTTGCCATCCTGTTGTAATTCAGTCCGAAAACAGTCCTCTTTAAATAATTGGACCCTAAGATTAAAATGAACGGCCAATCAAATTTTCAAACTTAGTGATCCCCTCTGACTAGTGAAACGATCCCCTCAAAACTGTCGACTACAAAATCAACCTCAACTCCCTCTTCCTCGTTCTTTGTCTCATCGTCTCCAAGGCCCGCATCTTCACCTGGACGCGGAACATAGATAGTCTTCATGCCCAGCTTTTGAGCGGCGCGAAGATCCCACATATGTGCTGCAACCATGGCACATCTGACCGGTGGAAGAGAGAGATGACGGGCGGTCTCAAGATAGGCTTTGGCGTTTCTTTTCATTAGAAATTTGGCAAAGTGCAAGCGACCTGCCTGTGAGTTGAGGGAGATCAACAATGAGACAGCAGACGTACGGTTTGAATGTATTAAATAATTCAGTAGAGAACACTGCGTCCCAAGGCAAATTTGCATGCTTCGCCTAGTAATGCACATTCATCAGTCACGGCATTATTAGATAGTAAAAAACGAACCATGTCGATCAACAAACTCATATTGCCATTGGACAATGAAACGATGATCTTATCTTTTTTGAGCTCATTGAGCCATTGAACAGAGTCCGGCCAACCTGGCAGAAACAAATATATATATATGGGAAAAAAGGTTTTTGAACCATACCACTTAGACGATGCCAAGCGAACGTCAACTCGCGCTTGTCTTGTTCAGTCCATGCGGAGGCATGAGCCGCCCATTGCGGTTTCAAGAGAAGCTTGTCTAAAAGCTGTTTGAAACGTAAATGATATCGTGAAGGTACTAGGAGTAGACTCACCTGACGATGAATCACATCAATGTTATACGAACCTGAGGTCTCAAAACCTCCTCCAATACTTAACCTATCAAGTGGTTGGTATGTTAAACCCAATAATCACAGACGAACGATAAGACAGTCGCACATGCTCTTCGTATATGCATTTCGCCATTCCTGAGCGAACTGGCCCCAATTAACAGTCCCAGGATCTAGAATCGCAGGTTAACCCTTTTACTTGCGCGATGCGAGAACAAGAACGAACCGACACCATATTTTAAACTTAATTCTTGTACTTCTTTGACAACGTTCGTGCGCCAATCAACAACGGTACCGAATACATCGAAAATGAACGCATCGACGTCTTTCAAAGAGCCTCGTCCACTGGAATTGACTTTTGACTGCGATGTTGCTTGCATGCTTCTTTCTCTCGTAGTGAAGTTGACTTCTGATTCTGTGAGCTTGTTTTATGAGACTTTCTTCTCGCTCTTCGCCGCTGACGATTCTGTTGTCCTGGAGCTCGAGATTTTTCTGCTGCACCAGGATTATTTGACTCGAATTCTGGTCCCTGGGATTGATTTTGTTGGGGCTGAGGAGCTGTACGTTCTTCGTCCTCCTCCTTTGCGTATAAGTTCTGACAGCTCCTAGCGGTCCAAATGGAACCTGTGGCAATTAAACCTGTGATCATCTGATAAGGGATTTCGAATCAGTTCTTTGAGCTTCTTAGGAAATGATATGTAAGCACACGATAGTGGGGGCTTTGTCAGCCTTTTCAAAATTCAAAGTTGGTAGAGATTTTGACGGATTCCACTGTTGTAAGCCGCGAAGACAAGAAAGCAGATCGGATTGGCGGGTGGATCAGGGAGGAGGAATATGTGGAGGAAATGACATCATATCTAATCACGTGCCATGCTACCAATCAGATTTGCTAACACAATTGGGTGTTTTATGTTGTTTATCTGACCCGTGTTTTGATGGGGTACGGGTGGTGATCAGACTACCGACCCGTGGTGGGCCCTGATTAAATTATTCCTATCAGTGGTTTTTGTGACTACTGCCCCAGAAAAACCAAAGTATGAGAGACATGATATTCATAGTCCATGAATTGTCAGTGATGTAGATGTCTGTTCTTGCTTTATTTTATTTTCACTTATATGAATACAACTAGTGCATTATATCATTTTCCCATCAACTGGAGCAGATTCCTCGAGGCATCGTGCTCCAGAATTATGTTGTGCATCTCTTCTGTTGTCCTCGTGTTATTGGTATCAACTGTCTCACTCACTTCATTCCAACTCGCTAATCATATAGTGGGAGATTAACGGACAAAACAATGGTTAATATTCCATCTACATCCGACAATCATCTACTTGGATAAACAACACCGAGTTTCTTATTCATCATCTTTCCTCTTCACAGATCTCTTAGGCCAGGGAGGTAGCTCCTCCATCACCTCGCGAAATATCCCCTTCAGTGTCTGTATTGGACTCTGGATTACAGAACCTGAGGGTTTCCATTGTCCTGGAATCTATACTTTCGTGCAAAGGAAAATTTGCTTCAAGCAAATTGAGTATCAACTGCGACACCTGAACGACACATGAATCAGAGGTGATGATGGAGATGGGTCTAGCTTACAATAAAGGGATAAATGAAGTATGAAGAGCTGATAAACAGAGGCAGTAAGGGGAAGACCAGCAGCAATAACAACGTACTAGCTGAAGGTAGCCAAAATAATGTCAGTTGAATCTAGGAAAGAAATGGCTTCCAGGATTGACTGGACTTCAAAAAGAATAAGTGCTAGCCCACTTGTTTTTTAGTCTAGGCTTACCCAAGAGACTGAATAATATGCAATCAGTTACATCAATAATTTCTGGGTTTGAACTCACGGTATGAATAAAAGTATCCCATCGCGGTAAAACACATACAATAAACGAGTGGAGGTTTGCATGTAAGAAATACGGGCGCATATTCCATCCCCTGAAACCCTCTGGGTTTTATATGTCATGGTAAACCTGATAAAAGTCAAGAAAATTTCAATTGCTGTTGTCGTAGCCCTGACAATACTTTTTGATGTGAGAAGGACCGTGTAAGTTGGCAGAGCAAGATATGTTGGAACACATACTAAAATGTACTACCAAGACTGTTTAGTAAATGATCGAATTGTGTTACCGTGTTCCAACAGCCATGGAGAGGGAGTGGCACTTCGGAGAATGAATTGATATACACTCTTAATATCATTACAGACACGGCAGCCTAAAAAATAATATCAGTTTATGGATCAATATTGTATACTTCCTTCAAAGTGTACCAAGACCTCAGCTAATTTTGACCATCAGTCGTCTCTATTAGTCAGAAGTAAGTTTTTACAAACTGACCTGCCGTCATTGTATATAGAGCCAGTGTGACTGGAATTAAGATTATCGATACAATAGGTCCATTGGCACATTCTTCTAGTTTACTCACCAATGAAATCCTTGTTCCAAATTGCTCGAAGGCGGAGAACC
>Ga0153924_1000945_pt1 | contig 16526 bp, 11 predicted proteins | sample TSNJ008MetaG_FD_104709 | JGI IMG/M metagenome (GOLD analysis project Ga0153924, IMG submission 104709) | Attine ant fungus gardens microbial communities from New Jersey, USA - TSNJ008 MetaG | ecosystem: Host-associated > Fungi > Mycelium > Unclassified | place: USA: New Jersey, Wharton State...
CAAAGCCGAACATATCAAACACTGGAAGGGCCGCCGCAAGATCTCGGGCCGATGCAAAAACATCTGCTTCTAGGAGAAACTATTAATAACAAGATAGCAAATATAGATGCTACGGAATTAGGGATCCATTTTAAACACTTTAATCGCAATACGACGATCCACGCAAATCCTGAAATAGTTCTCTTGGCATGTGAATTGCCGACAACCTATGTGAGCGAATTTTTAAGAGAAGTATCTACCGAAGAAGTCAATGAAGGAGCTTCAGCGAGCCCATTGCGCCGAATAAACCAAAAATATGCCAACCTGAAAGTAACTTCCTATCTCTACCCGATGTTAGTGTCAGAAACAGGTCAGCGGCTTGTCAAATCCTCGGATGGCAAACTTTATCATGGCCATCCCACCGCAAAATTTATCTTTGAGCGGGACAATACTCAGCCCGGAGGTGTGAGACTCACACTGCAGAGTACCAAGGGAGATCAAAATATTGTGGAGTGGACTCCTCAACATGCAGGTCCCCTCGGGGATGGCACGCAACAAGGTTTAGCCCATCGTATTCCAAAACCTAACGGCGAACTGAGCGATGCGGCATTGATACAAGCCGTAAAACAAGCGGAAGCCATACAGCGCAGAGAACTGGCTCGCCAGGGAGCAATAAAAGAGCAAGGGAATGAGAGCGCAGACGTCTATGAGCGGATGCGATACGCGAGACAGATCATAGATTTTAAAGAAGCGCTCAAAAAATATAGCACCCTAGTAGGAGAAATAGAAGCGGCAGCGCGAAGTGGAGCCCGTGGCATTGGGCATCGATCAAAGGGGATATTAGTAGCAGCTGGAAACAAAGAATTCAACCTAATAGATCCCGACACCCAGGAAATTGAAAAAATATCCGGGATAGAAGCAAGCAAGATCGGGAGATTAGCCCAATCGCGTCAGAATATGATGACGAAAATGAGGGCGACAATTAAATTTCTCCGGGCTCCGGGACATCAAGGAATGTCACTTGGCATGCAATTTATGGGGATGGGAAGATTAGTGCGCTCCCTAATGGAATCCAGCTTTGAGAAAATGCCATTGAGCGCCAAAGTAGAAGTAGTCTGGGCAGTGATGGGCATGATGGCGGATCATGTACAAAACCTGAGCATAGCAGGAGCATGGGGAGCACAGCAATTAGCTCGTTTTTCATATGATTTGGGGCAATTTTCCCCTGCCTTGCAGCAGTTGATGGCGGCTAGGAGACCCGCTCAAGCAAACGCGATAGCTCTGACTCGATTTACCATAGACATGCTTCGCAAGAAGGGACTGAGCATAGCCAATGGGGCGATTAAATTCATGCAGGGATTAAATAGCGCATTAACAAAACTCAACGTAGCGTTTCTGGTGGGCTCTCTAATAATTGATATCCACAAAATGAGGATAGCGGGAGAAAAAGGAGACAAAGAACTTCTGCAACAAGCTGGAATCAGCTTCGGATTTGGATTGGGTATGGGAGCGGCAATGCTGCTCAAGAGCGGCCCCTTAGGGATCGTAATTGGTGTCGCCGCTCTGGGATACAGCCTCATAGAAATGGGGAAGGAAATAGTAAAAATAGAGAAGGCTTTGGGGAAAGCAGCTCAAGAGGCACTCCTAGCTATGAAAAAAATGTATGGGCAGCCATTGAAAACAAACAACGGCATACTCAGATTGGATCACTTCCGAATAGAGAGCCTCAACATGGAAGAAGGGCATATCACCTTAAGGAGTCCGATGATCGAAGGGCATCGTATGAGGTTTGATGTTTGGGATTTTATCAAGAAGACAGATACTTTGGGTTTCGACAAACAAATAACAGAGAGCAAAAACTTTTTCGGAATATTTGGAATACCGAGGGATAAAAAAATAGAAAAGAGCGAACTCGATAAAATCGCTGTCATCGTGCTGCCCACCGGGCGGGAAGAACGTGTCATCATCCAGGACGGAAGTGCCAGCCAGTTCCTGCATACAGGCAGCAATGATTTAACAAACGAAGAATACAAATCCCAGGAAGAGCTACTGAGAAGGCACAACATTCTTACCAGCGTCGACAGTGGCGGTGGTGGCATAGGAGGCTTCGAGATAGAAGACAGCAAAAAAGAAAATAAAAATAAACCTATCACCATTCAACTTTCCAAAGAAGAAGATCCCGACAAAGAGGGTAAAACATATGTGATTCCCGATGGAGCTGGGAAGACTAATGCCCAATACATCTTTAAAACCCACATTAAAGGAAACACCAAAGGGGATGTGATCCAGAACTTCCAACCTGGAATGAAACTGATCATAAAAGATGACAAGAACATTCAAAAAGGCTCTACCATTCATATCCTCATAATGGGAATGGAACTCTTTGAACCCAGCAGTGTGAGAATCGAAGAGAGAAATGGGAAAAAGACATTAGTACTGCAAGAAGGGAAAGAGGGAGAAAAAAAAGAAGCATTGATCGATATCAGCGAAATCACACACATCCGACTTCGGATCTCTGGCAATCGGAACACATTGAACATCCCCCTCGATGGACCAATTGAGCAAATGCCAGTGGCAGTAGGAAAAATAGAAAAAGTAGCCTTTAGAGGAGTCCATACCACCGAAGAAATACGTTCCTACCTCGACGACCTAAAAGATAAGGGACGCATAGAAGAATTAGTGATTGTAGAACGCTCAGAGAGAGCCCTGCCAGTTCCACCCACCTTTTCAGAGGGAGAGAATGAACGCGATCGAAGGGATAAACAAGATCAATACATCAGGCAACTCGAACAATATCAAAAAGAAGTCAGCACCAGTATCTACTATAAGGGTCGATACATCTACAGCGACAAGCTCGAACGGGGAGCAAAAATAGTAAATGCCGCGCAAATACAGAGCGGGCAGAATAAAAATGCCACATACCTACAAGCTGAAGAGGGAATCCTACAGAGCCTCGATGAATATACCAACCAGGAAAGTCGCATCCACTTGCCACGGATCCACCCCGAGAGCGAAATCCGGAACATCAGAGAAGGAGAGGGAAATCGAATCACCTCCTTTGAATACATCATCCCCTATCAATTTAGAGGAAAGCGGAGAGAAGCGATATTGCACTTCCAACGAGAAGGAGAAAAATACCAACTCACAAAAGTCAGTGGAATATTGGGAATAATGATCCGAGATGCCACCTACCGTGAAATACCTCACCTTGCTGGCTCTACCACAATGCCAATGGATCAAATCAGCCGACATGAATCCCTATACAGCGTCTTAGCAAGACTGGGAATAGGAGAAATAGGGAAAGGACGGGAAGACATGTGGCAGAGTGCCAAGTGGGTGGCCCTAGAGCTTGAGAATGAGAATAAAGAAAAGATAGGCAAACTCTACCTCCAACATCCCGGCATGAAACAAATCATTAACGTACAGCCCGATGAAGAACTTGTAGCAGAAATGAGCGAAGGAGAAGAAAGGGGATTGGTCCTCCACTCCAGAGGACGGAAAACAGCCCTATTTGTGAAAGTTCCAAAAAATGGACCATATGTATACGAGAGCCGCAGAGACATCCCGCGAGAAAAAATAGAGTACGTAGAAAAATCTGCCAACACTGGAGAAGTCTACTTAATTTCAGAAAACTATAAAACGCTTAGTAAATGGAATCCATTTAAGAATACGATCCAAGCCGTGGAACTGCCAAGTGAAAGCAGTGAAGCCGAAACATTAGAGGAAGTAGAAGAAGAGAGCAAAAACACAGAAAATGTGGAGGAGAGAGAACCTGTGGATCCTTCGAGCAACGCCGTTCCCTCGCCAAACGAAGTGCTCCAAAATCTACCGCCGGGAAGTGAAATCGAACCCAGCATTAGCGAAGAAGAATTCATCGTAAGAATTCCATATGGAGAAAAAGGAGCGATCACCCGTTTGAAATTCGGACGCATTCAAGACAAATGGCAACTTGAAGAAATAGGACCGCTGACCGAGGAGGCATATCTTCAATTTCAGCAAGAACTCGAGCAAGCCAAAGCAAACCAATTGAGGAGGGAACAGGAAGCGCGAACATTCGCAGAACAACAGCTAGATCAACCAGCCCGCGATTTTATGAGCGCATTACTCAATGCCCTAAAAATCCCTGCAATAGGCTCCGTGCAGCTTGCTCCCTGGGTGAGAGTAGCAGCTCGCTCCGGAACTGCCGGGGATGCGCATACGAAGGACCTTCGTTTCCTATCAGCGGCTAAAGATAGCGTATTAGTAGACCATAGCAGAGGCCTTCTCTGGAACGCTGAAACAAAAACACTTTCCTTGCTGCCCAATTTAGGGAGCGAGTTCATTGCCGCTTTAGGTGGCAAAAAAGTGGAAAGGCCACGGGGAAGTAGTGTATTTATTACAACAGATGGCAAGGAGATCATTCGAGGACTAGATCAGAACGGTAATGCTCAGCAGAGCATTCCGGTGATCCTCTCATTCCCAGAAGATGGAGAGGATGAAGAGTCTTCAGCGGTGAATCTTCCACGTTCTTCTCCAGAGGAGCCCATGCCATCTCAAGGCGTTACTGATTCGCGTTTGCCGCTGCTCCCACCTCCCGTCCTGTCGGTATAGCTCGGATCTTTTCTTAAGAATTAGTTATCGCTCTCTGCGTGGCAAAAACCATGCAGAGAGAGGGATATTGAAATTTCGCTATAAAAAAGTTAATTCAAAAATAAAATGGGATCCCTAATTGACCGAAAGCCCGTTTTTGATCGTTGAGATATTGGTCTCCCAGCTTTTCAAATCCGCCCTGTTTGCGGAAATCCCGCAGAAAAGCATTGACCTGTTTTGCTAGAGTCAGGTCATCGAGACGAAGACCGATAGCCCATCTTTCATGGGTAAATGGTGTGAGTAGGGCGTCACATTTTTCCGGATGAAGGCGCCAATATTTCCAAATAGACATTTGATCATAAAGAAAGGCATTTGCCTTGCCTTGGATGACTTCGCGTACAGCTGCGGCTTCTTTTTCAAAAACGAGCAAATTTGCACGAGGCAAATTTTTAAGAGCCCAGACTTGCGCCGTCGTTCCCTGTCGGACGGCAACCTTTTGCGCAACGGAATTCAGTTCTTGTACATTATGGATTCCGGATCCCTTTGGTATGAGGAGAGCCAATCCAATATTCAAATAGGCATCCGAAAAGGCGATGGATTTGCGCCGTTCGGGAGTGTCTGTCATTGAAGAAATAATCAGGTCTATTTTGTGGGTCCGCAAAGAAGGGATAAGCCCTATGAAGGGGATATTTTCGATACGGATGGGTCGGTGGAGATACGCACCCAAATGCTTGGCGATCTCCACACTGATGCCGCTTGGGGAACCATTGGGCTGGATGGTTTCGAAGGGAGGATAAGAGAGATCCATTCCAATGACGAGTTCATTGGGAGGGGCAGGAGGGCGACATGCAATCAGTAAAAAGAGCGCACAAAATGCAGCTATCGATCGAATCGACAAAAAGCACAATATTTTCAAAATTCGTGTATAAATTATGATTTATCGAGCGCTAGTTGCGTTACTGACTTCGTTAATAAGTTCATAGAACCCAAGACCGCCAAAGCCTCGAATTGCGGTCCCAAGAACTGGAAGCAGGGGCAAAGAGTTCTCCAAAATCAGGCCCAATTCCCGGGCAGTTTGTAGAGTCTCCATTGGTTTGACTGAAGGCATTGTCGGGAGAAAAGGCGCCCATTTTCATTCGATGATTTCTAAAGGGTAGCAGCGAAGCCGGTGGGTACAGGTCGGTACTGGTTAGCGATGAGACCGCTTAAATAAGGAAGCAGCTGTTTTTTTCTGGAGACAATGCCATCGAGCTGCCAGATGAAGCGGTCTTCGGACGGATAATCGATTTGACGGAGGTAGTTTTCGTCTCCCCGCATTAAAAGGAGGGAATTTTGAGTATTCACGTCGGTGACTAAAAGTGCGGAAAACAAATATCCATGCTCCAAGCGATACATTTCCAAAGCGGTGAGCAAGCTTTCTCTTTTTTCCAGAAAATGAGAAAAGCTGATTTCTTCAATTTGGGAAATCGTAAACGCACAGCCGCGTTCCCGATATTCCTTACAATCTGCAGTTATTGCCTGTTGAGAAGTCAAGGTAAGGAGCGGTGATCCCACGGCGAAAATTTCCTCCGCAAGACGAGCGGGATTGATTTTTGTAATGTGGGCAAGATGATCGAGAATTTGCCGATCCACCGCAGTGGTAGTAGGGGAGGTGAGATTTAAGGTATCCGAAATAAGCCCCGCCATCAAAATACCTGCAACATTTGTGGGAATCGGCTGTTGAGCTGTTTGATAGCTAGTGGCAATGATCGTGCAAGTGGAGCCAACAGGCCGATTCACAAAGAGAATCGGGGTTTCGGTACTAATAGAACCCAAACGATGATGATCTAATATTTCTATAATGGGAATCTCATTCGCACCCACAACTGCTTGACTCAGTTCGTTGTGGTCGACAAGGATCAACTGCCGCGGGATGGGCTTAAGAAAATCACTTTTAGAAAAGACGCCCAACAAGACTCCATCTTGTCCCAGGACAGGAAAAGTGGATTGAGAAGAGAGCGCCAAAGTCCGCCGTGCTTCTTCTAGGGGAAGATCAGCCGAGAGAGCTTGGAACTTTTCGTCCAACATCTGACATGCCTGAATTGCACTACGAATGTGGATTAAAGTACTCGAAGTGTCCAATGCAGTGAGAAAAACGACAGTGCCATTTTTTTTACACAATTTCAGGACTGCTTCTGTAGGTTGATACCCTCTCGTTAAAAGTAAAGCCCCGATACCGGCCTCTGCGGCCAGTTCTATAATTCGAGGACGGTCGCCTACGATCACGATCGTAGTCCGAAGCGCGGCCCCTTCGAGGAGGGAGCAGAATGATTTTTCAGCTACGGCTGCCACCAAAAGAGAATAGATTTCAGGCTGGCTAGAGGGGACACCCGCAGCCACACATGCATCCAGGCTTTCACGAATATCCGCAAGGCTCGCATGCACCGTGCAAGCCGGGTTTGGTTCTTTTAAAAGTAGATAGTCGGTCAATTTGTGTGTGGACAGAAGCCCAATACAGCGACTGGTGCGATCAATGACCGGCAAACCTCTTATTTGGCTTGCGCGCATTTGCGATAAGGCATGGAAAATTGGCTCTTCTGATTGTGCTGTGATTACGGTCGTTTCCATGACGTCTTCCACACGAGGAGAAACGTCGCTGAGAAAAATGGGAGGCTCAAAGCCAAAGCGATGGAGTACGTAATCAATGCGCTCGTTAGTGTTGCCACAGCGCGCCGCTAATACCGTCCCATCACCAGTGGCACGCTTAAATTCGGCATAAGCAAGCGCGGAACAGATAGCGTCCATGTCCGGGTTTTTATGTCCGATAACAAATGTCTTCATACTACGATGGATTGCTGAGAGTAGCTCTATATCACTTCGGTATACCCATTTCCAGTTGCTCTCGCTACCTTAAGAGAAAAGTAGCGTGCTCCTCATTATAACCTGATGTAACGCAACTCCAGCAACTTCGCCGACTTCTAAAAGAAACCGACGAAGTCGGCGAAGTTGGCAGACTATTCGAGGTTTTTTTTGTAAATTTTGCCTTGGGTATATGCGGTGATCGCTGGCTTGATGAGTACTGGAATAATGAAACGAGCAAGTGCGAGTAGGCTCATTCCGCCCCATTTTAGAAATTTAAGGCGTCGTGCGAATGGACCTTTTTTCTGAGCTGAAAGACTGGTCCTCTGTCTGCCAAACAATCGGCCGAACAGAAAGCTGGCTGTTGCAGCCCCTCCTAACCAAAAGGAAGGATTTTTACGGACGGATCCCCGGAGCTTCTTAGCCACATTGAGCTCATTTTTAAGAGTCCGAAAATCCCGTATGACCGTAGCGCGGTTCTGACCGATTGCGACTACGAGGGCTTGCTTGGCAGAGGAATGACTCACTTTAATTCGACGAAGAGTGTAGGGTTTCCAGGTCTTTCTTAATTTCAGAAATCGTTGAAGAAAACATTGGTTTGCCGACCGTTCGAACAAATATCCAAATGCCGATCACCGCTGCTATGCCATGGATAACGGCCACACCCAGCGTAATCCACATCCAATTCGCTTCTAACCAATGCGATAGAAAAAATATTGCAAACAATAATAGGAACAAATAGCTAACGAATAAAAAAAATGCCGCACTAAGGAAAACAATCAAGAGGCGGAAATAGTGTGCGCCAGCTTCACGACCTTCCCAGCTTGCCAGCGAAAACAGACCCGCGGCATGTTGGGCCACGGATCCTATGAGCGCCCTCAGAGCCATTCCTGCCGAGGAGGAATCAGGCATGGTCATGGAGAAGGCTTTAATGCCTCCTAAATATCGCTGCTAGCAAAAACCCTATCCCTACAGCCAGGCCTACCGACTTGAGGGGGTTGTCGCGGATGTATCGTTCGGTTTCACTTTGCATATTTTTCGCTTTTGTGGAGGCGTCTTCCAACACGGATTCAGCCTTAGCTCGATAGGCCTGCGCTTTCTCGCTGGCTTGTCCACGAATGGTACCATAGGTTCCCGAGGCTGCCTCACCAAAACTTTCCACTGCTTTCCCTAAATACTCCTTACCCGCCACGAACGCTTTATTCGCTTCCTTTTTGAGCGTACCACTCACATTCTTGGTTGCTTCACTTGTAGCCTCCCAAGCCCTTTGAGTCTCTTCGGATCCGCTTTCTAAATTCGCCTTAATCGCTGAGATATCGTCAGTTTTATCGTTCATATCCAATAGAATTATTTAAGTTGAAATTCCGTTTCCCTTCAAAATTAGTGTGCTGTATTTTTGGTGGTTTGGCAAGTAAGATCAAAGGAGCGGCTGCCGCTGGGTAGAGCTGGGATTCTGTGTTATTTGCCAAGAGGGACCCATATTTACAGTTGGCCCACACCCGAACTCCTGATACGGGATTCAAAATGGGTCAAATCTCCATTTTTGCACCAGGTCGCGTCGAGTTGCTGGGAAACTGTACTGATTACAATGGGGGTTTAGTGCTTTCGGCTGCTCTGCAGCTAGGAGTTACAGTTACTGGAAACCGTTTGAATTCCGATAGAATCGACCTGTCCAGTCGTCAAATGCCCCCTTCTTGGCAGGGTAATTTCGATGAAGGGCTGAATCACCGTCATGATAATTGGACAGATTATCCTAGAGGAGTGGTTTGGGCGTTGCGAGAGGCTGGGTGTCAGCTTGGAGGCTTTGAAGCCCAATTTGATTCTACTTTGCCGGTGGGGGCGGGGCTGTCGAGTTCTGCTGCCCTGGAGGTTGCCACAGCGATACTTCTCTCGCGGCTTTTCGATCTAGCTCTTTCGCCTATGGAGTTAGCTAAACTTTGTCGAAAGGCGGAAAACGAATTTGTTGGGGTGCAGTGTGGACTTCTCGATCAGGTTTCCTCGCTTTTCGGGAAAAAAGACCACGTCGTTTTTCTCGATTGTCGCAGCGAGCAGGCGGAGCAAATTCCTTTTTCCAAGGAGATGGATTTGCTGGTGATCCATTCCGGAGTCTCCCACGTCTTATCTGGGGGCGAATACAATGGGCGCCGGGCCGAGTGCTTCGAAGCCGCTCGTTTATTAGGGGTCCCCGCTCTGCGCGACGCGACATCCCAACAAGTTGCGCAGCAAATTGCAGATCCCACCATTCGCAAAAGAGCCTTGCACATCACGGGCGAAAACGAACGTGTTTCCCAAGCCATCAGCGCCCTGCGAAAGGGCGATATTCGAGAATTTGGCGTTCTGATGACCGCCTCTCATCGAAGTTCCCAAAAAAATTTTGAAAACAGTACACCAGAATTGGATATATTAGTGGAACTTGCTTTATGTCAAAAGGATGTGTATGGAGCGCGCCTTACCGGAGGCGGCTTTGGAGGGGCGATTATCGCTCTTGCGCGAAAAGAGACTTCCGAAGAGGCGGTTAGGAATATAGTAGAGGCATACGGACAGCGCACCGGTCATCTGGCGAAGCCTATTCTGTGCGAAGTTGCGGAAGGTGCTCTCTGCCAACTATAATCAAGAGCTCTGCGCAATAGAAAAAAACCCACGCCATGCAGGAGGTATTTTGAAATGGAAAATCTGCTTCCGAAAATCACTCGAAAGATCCTTTCTTCCTATAAGCAGATGGCGGGTCTTCACAACACAAATGGCCTACCCTCCAAAATGGCTCTTGCTGTCATTTGTGAGAGTCTTTTGCGGATACTATTTCCCGGTTTTCACGATGAAGGAGCTATTTGTGAGGACACTTTGCACGAATTGACCCTCACGCGCGTCAGCAATGTAGCCCAACTTTTGAAACACGAAATCTCCAAAAGCTTCCAAGTTCTCCACTCACCTCCCGGTCCTCGGACTACCGAAGACATACTTTACCACTTTCTTTCTGCGCTTCCGCGAATCCGCGAAATATTGAGAACCGATATTCAAAGTGCTTATGAGGGGGATCCTGCTGCAGTAAGCTATGAAGAAATCATTTTATCCTACCCATTTTTAGAAACCATCGCCATTCAAAGACTGGCTCATCTTCTTTATCAAGACCAGTTGCCGCTTCTTCCGCGGATGATGACCGAATGGGCTCATTCCCGTTCCGGGATCGATATCCATCCAGGAGCTACCATTGGACAGTATTTTTTCATCGACCATGGGACCGGAGTCGTCGTGGGCGAAACCTGTCATATAGGAGAACGAGTCAAACTTTACCACGGGGTCACCCTCGGAGCACGCAGCTTTCAAAAAGATGCAGATGGGAAAATTGTAAGACATGGCGGGAAGAGACATCCGAACGTCCAAAACGACGTCACCATCTATCCGAATTCCACTATCTTGGGCGGCGAGACGGTTATTGGGGAACAGAGCACCATCGGAGCTAATGTCTTCCTGATGCAGAGCGTGCCGGCCAACTCCTTGGTATTTCATGAGGGAACACAAGTCAAAATCATTTCGAAGCGGGAGCGTAAACGGGGATTGGAATGGTATATTTAGATTACAACGCAACCACTCCGCTTGCCGAGGTGGCTTTGAACGCCATGATGCCATATCTGGCACAGCATCACGGTAATCCTTCCAGCATCCATAAGGAAGGGAGGGAAGCTCGGGCGGCAGTGGATCATGCGCGGGATTCCCTGGCTACTTTGCTGGGCGTCCACCCCTACGAAATCATTTTTACCGGAGGCGGGACTGAGGCAAACAACTTAGCTATTTTGGGGCTGGCACGTGCCCATCGAGCCAAAGGCTCCCATCTGATTACGGGGGCTACGGAACACCATGCCGTTCTTCATGCTTTTGAATACCTTCGGGACCGAGAAGGTTTTGAACTGACTGTCCTTCCCGTCAATCATTTTGGGCAAGTGGATCCGGAACAATTGCGAGCCAATTTGCGACCGGATACCATTTTGGTTTCCCTCATGTCCGCAAACAACGAAACGGGCGTTTTGCATCCCCTCTCGGAGATCTCAACAATTTGTAAGGAGCAAGGAGTCCTTTTTCACAGCGATTTTGTGCAGAGCTTTGGCAAACAACCGATGTTATCCTCCGAAAAGCTGCCGGATGCCCTTTCACTCGCGGCGCATAAATTTTACGGTCCCAAAGGGGTAGGTGCCCTTTACCTGCGGGCTGGGATTCCTCTGGAAGCACTTCATTTTGGCGGTTTTCATGAGAACCAACGCCGTCCCGGCACCGAAAACGTTGCGGGCATTGTAGGTCTTGCAGCAGCGGCGACCTGGGTGCATGAACAGATACCCCAGGAATTACCTCGCATAAGAGCATTGTGTGAAGAGCTTTGGGCACGTATCGGAACTACAGGAGCCGTGCGCAATGGCCATTTTACAGAGACCCTCCCAAATACATTAAACGTCAGTTTTCCAGGTTTGAATGGAGAGACACTCTTGATGGCGTTGGATCTGGAAGGCCTCTGTGTTTCAAGCGGCTCGGCTTGTATGGTGGGCTCAGTCTTGCCCTCGCACGTTCTTTTTGCTATGGGAATTCCTCCGCAAAATGCACAGGCAACCGTGCGTTTTTCATTAGGATACTTTACCAAAAAAACAGATATAAACCTTGCAGCTCAAGCGGTTGAATGCGTTTTGCAACGACTCTCGGGCAGTTGAAGACAATATGACTCATCTTACAAAGGATCTTTTGTTAGAAAATCTTGTGCGAGAACTCGCGCAACGGGTAGGATGCCGGGAATTGGCAAAGACTCTGGGCGTCTACTGGAACCCGCGCCTAAAAACTACAGCTGGCCTCGCTTGTTACGATCGAAAAGCGATCCTCCTCAATCCTAAGCTCTTGGAAATAAACACCGGGGAAGTTCAAAAGACCCTCCGGCACGAACTGGCCCATTTTATTGCCCAATACCGTGTGGGACGAAAAAAAATCGCACCACATGGGCCGGAATGGCAATTGGCCTGCCGAGAGCTCGGGATACCCAATGAGACTTCTTGTCACAATCTCCCGTTTAAGCCGCGCCGTCTTCCGCGCCGCCATTTTTACGAATGCAGGGCCTGTGGGACCGTTATGGGGCGTGTGAGGCCTGTGAGAAAACAGGTGGCTTGTCTCCGTTGTTGTCGGAAGCATAATGGTGGTCAATATCATGACCGCTTCCGTTTCGTCGCTATTTTAGACAACCAAAAAATTGCAGCATAGAACTTTCGGTATCTGAAATACGAGCCCTTTCTCTATGAGAGCCTGAGAAGGCAGGGAACGGCAATTTCGATCCCTCATCAATTGAAATGGGTGAATGAGTGAGCGAAAGACCTAGAGCGAAATACGTTTAAAATGAGTTCGACTTTGCCGTTCTTTTTGCCACAAGCTTTGTTGGAAAAGCAAGTCCGTATCGTCAGATATGGCCTTGCTTTTGCCGCCTCGCTTGAGACAAAAATTCCGAGTAAATTCATCCTCATTTTAAAGGTATTTCGCTCTATAAAGTGATGACATCTTTGTTGTCCTTCTTCCTTCAGATATTGTTGCAACTCCGTCCGGCGGCTGCCCGGATGGCCTTATTTTTGCGTCGCATCTGAAGAAAATCTAGTCAACACCGGCCTGTGGAAACGGCCGGGGTAGGCTTTCCGGCTTCGCCGGAAAGCCCCATAGGGACAAGACTTAGCGAGAGCCAAGCGAGTCAAATCTGTAAATCATTTTAGGTGTTTTCGCTATAGAATTTGAAGGCCTCAAATTGGTTGACGGAAAGGACGATTTTAAACAAGAAAATCTTGATCGTCTTTTCCGATTTGTGGCCATTTCACTGATGGTTCCATATCCATTTTTGGCTTTTTGGAGTAATTCTAACAAAAACTAAACGCAAATTTGCTTTTGAAAATCCAAAGCATTTTGAGCTGAGGATTCAACCATATCGCCAGAAGGAATTTGGAATTTCAAATGTAGGAAATTTTTAAATACGATTTACAAAATTACGCCAATGCATAGAGGATGACGACGAGAAATTGCGAATTCTTGTCTCTGAAAACCAGCTGAAATTAGGTAAGTCGAGAATTCTCTCCGCCGGGGACCAATTGATATTTGAATAGAATGAACCATGTGGTGGCAATATTTCCGCATAAGTAGTAGAATCTTCGTCATAAATTCTTTGTAGGTCCATTTTAATAGCAGCAAATGCTTGACGTGTCCTAATCGTAATCGGAGCATTTGCACTTATTAAAGTATAAAGCCTCATGGCCTTATCTAGAAGGTTTTTCCAGTTCTGAAATAGTGCCCCTCGTACGCGAGTTTCCCTGGTGCTCCTATTGATTACATTTGATAGCTGAAGCACATCGTTGCGAATATCCCGAATGTTTTCTTCAATATTCGTAGGGTGTTTCAACTCGCAATTAATCGGTCTCATGTTCGAATGCACGCTCTCTTCAAACTCGTCAAATTCGTCATCAATCGGTCTCATGTCCGAATGCATACTCCCTTCAAACTCGTCATCAATCGGTCTCATGCTCGAATGCATATTCGCATGCATATTCATACGGATTGAGTTCATATGAGTGAATATATGGTTTAAATTCATAGGCCCATAATTTAATACATATTTTTTATAAAATCAAATCAGGCAGGGTTCGTGGTTCGTAGTTCGTAGTTCGTAGTTCGTAGTTCGTAGTTCGTAGTTCGTAGTTCGTAGTTCGTAGTTCGTAGTTCGTAGTTCGTAGTCGGTATCTTCTCGATCGTGGCGGCAGGCGTTCGAAAAACCTTTCGCAAAAAGATTCCTCGTCAATTGGAGTGGTGTAGAGCGCTGCGGAATTGGAGAGCATGACCTCCAAATTCAAATTTTTCTGAGGAAATATCATAAAATGTAAAAATCGAAAGGTAAATTGTATATATAAAATATAATAACAACTGTTATTAAATTAATCTGAAAATGCAACAAATATTCTGACGTTTTCGGCGCCTAATCTCTTAAAAAAAGATAAAAAACTTCATTAGAATAAAAAAATTGCAGGTTAGTAAAATAAATACATGTGTTTACAAATATGTAGTAACTGTCACTGGCACAATGATGAGGATGGGCTAATTTAATGGCATGAAAAAACGAAAACCTATTCTCAAGTTCAAGACATCTCAGCATGTCCGTAGATGGTTGTGACCCGAATTTCAATAATACATAAGTAACCAAAAAAGCGTTGTTCTACGCCAAGAAGCAAATTTGCAATTTAAAAAAGTATTAAATTGCCGATCGAATTAGTGTTATCTAATTGATAATCAACCTCTTGCTGGTCCTGCCGCTAATTATTTTAGTGGCTCTTCTTATAAACTAAAATAATTATTAATATATATGAAAATTAATGGTACTTCCACCGCCAATTTTCCGCTCATTTTTGACAGATGCACAAATTCCACGCCGAGTACAAGGGCTGCTGATACTATAAAACCGAAATTTAACCATCGCATTCGAAGAAATGTACCTGTACCAACTTTACGGGAGTTATGCTTGCGGCGAGTGCATCCTCCAGGTGTTTCACAACAATATACGGGAATTTTAGCTGACGCACAATTTTCCAATATTTTAAATACTTTTTCTAATCTAAATCCAGAAATGCGAAGGGAAGAAATTAGTAGACTCACTCCGGAATGGCTCAGGTCGCTTCCCCAAGGTCAAATGGAGCTACTAAATATAAATTTTTTAAGTATGCTCTCTGAGGAACAATTAGGGGCATTTACCCTTGAGCAAATATCTTGGATAAACCCATCTACAATTAGAGAATTATGTCTACAAGGAGTATTGAATCGGCTGACGCGGGAACAGCGATCAGGACTTCTGCCTGAGCAGATAGTTCAAATTCCTTCCGAAGAGTTTATGTCATTGGGCGTAGATTTTCTGGAAGACTTGAGTGCTTGGTCGCTTCAAGCTATTACCCGTGAACAGCTTCGTAACGTTTCCGCCGATTCAATACGTGCCCGTACCGGGGTCTGTTGTTGGATTACCAATTTAACAGAAGAACAGCGTGAATGGCTAACGGAAGAGCAAATTTATGCTGTTTTAGAGCCCGCTATAACAGGCGGTAATGCTATTTTTAATTTTTTTGAAGCTTGTGATGTTGAGCTTACTATTCCTCGGTTATTGCATCTTCTGGGACGAAATCAGAGACAAGTTGAAAATATTCCCGAAGGGATCCTCCGTGCGGTAAGACCCTCTTCCCTTCGAGACGCCGGAGGCAGATTCGCCCATTTTCTGACTCCAAGACAACGTGGGTGGCTATCTATCGAGGGGCGGGAACGGATCCAAGAAAACGAAGGGTATTGGCAGATGGTCCAAGATTGGACTCCGGAGACAATCGCTAAAATGTCCCATAAACAACTCATGCAGCAGTTGTCTAAACTCCATCCACGAGCTTTTAGTTCTATGACACCAGAGCAAATTGCAGCAATATCGCCACGTGTTTTAAAAGCAATAGGAGAAGATTTCTGGAGAAAAATAATGAGTGAAATATCGGGTATTGAGATGGAATACCTCATGAGATCTTTCACCAGAGAACAGATTGCGGTAATTCCTTCGGTATTAACTTTAACATTACCTTATGAATTGAGTGCGGAATTATATCATGCTTATACCCCTGCTGAAATGTCGACAATAAGCGATGCATTGCCCTTGTATGCTATTTCTCCGGAAGTAATCCCAGGAATACCTCCCAGTGAATTTGAAAAATACAATCGGATGCGTTTCGCTCGCCGGTGGACTTTAGCTCGCCAGTGGACCTTAGCACAGATAGCTGCGTTTACCCCCGCTCAAGCTGCCACCTTAAGACCGGAAGTATTTGGGGATGGATATTTCAGTGATTCCGAAACAAGTAGTGCGAGTGGAGAAGATGCAAATGCAGATAATATAAGCGAAAGTAGCTCTGTAAGATCCGAGACCAGAAATAGTAGGAGACTCATAGCATCTGTACTCAATCATACATTAAGTTCGGAAGCATTAAATGCATTATTATTGGGACCTCAAGGTAAAAGGTGGGTAAGGTATCTGGCAATGTTGAACAGACAGGGCATTGCAAATATTCGACCACAGACTATTCGTAATATTCGATATCGTAGTTTTTTTGAGGCTTTGACTCAAC
>Ga0153924_1000946_pt1 | contig 16524 bp, 18 predicted proteins | sample TSNJ008MetaG_FD_104709 | JGI IMG/M metagenome (GOLD analysis project Ga0153924, IMG submission 104709) | Attine ant fungus gardens microbial communities from New Jersey, USA - TSNJ008 MetaG | ecosystem: Host-associated > Fungi > Mycelium > Unclassified | place: USA: New Jersey, Wharton State...
AGAGAAGCTATTTTAGGGGATCCGGAAGTCTGGATTAAAATTAAGATAGGTGATGAAGTTTATCTTGTTCCTGGATTTTTGGAAAGAATACCGGATTGAGGTGGTACATGGACAAACAACTTGTTGGCACAATTTTGGTGGGTATGGAGAGTGAGGATTGCACTAGAGAAGGATATTTGAATGAGAAAGAATCAATGATGATCATGGAAAAGGATTGGCAGATATGCCGGAGAAAGCGTACTGAGCCGGGGTTTGCTACCCTTATGAATACGAGATATGGAAAAAAGGAAGAGGTGTAACATGGCCTGTAATGGGTGTCGTGGGTCACAGCAATCCCCTTATGTTTCAAATGCTGGTACTCAAAGCAATACTTCTAAGCCTACTTCAGCTAAGAAAATAACTCCTCCGCCTGAAACTATGTCTAGGAGAGAAAAGGTGACTGGACTTAGTTATGTCATACCTAAAAAATGACAGTATCCCGGTAGAGGTAGAGGCAAGTTTAAAGACTATGGTATTGGATGATATTATTTATAAGCATCTAATATCGTGGCTTTCTTTCCGGGAGGCTGGATATAGTGAAAACTTTATTTCTTTATCAGGTAAGGCAGTATTTAATGATGAATATAGATTACCTGCGGTAAAGGTTAAGGGGAAGTTAGAGGCTATATCCGAAATCATATTTGATTTGGAAAAATTAAGAAGGAAATAAAAAATGGCAGAAGGTTCAATTCGCATTAACTGGGCTAAAGAAGCCTTGATGAAAGAGGCAGCGGAGAGGGGTATTCAAACTGAGTCTGCTCCGCAGGAGCCACCCGCGCCACCCGCGCCACCCGCGCCACCCGCGCCACCCGCGCCACCCGCGCCACCCGCGCCACCCGCGCCACCCGCGCCACCCGCGCCCCCTCGGACTGTGGATATTTCCGGTGTTGATATTAAAGAGGCATTTTTCAATCTTCCGGGGGAGAATGTTCCGAAAGAGTCTTCGGATGAAAAAGTTCGGCTGGAAAAAGAATTGATGACTGCTCAGTCTGAGCGAAGGCAGTTGGAAGAAAAGCTGAAAGTTGAACAGGAGTTGCGGGATACTACTGCAAGGGAACGAGATGAGTTGAAGGCCTGGCGGCGAGAGCAGGAACTTAACCGAGAGTTTTCTTTGGCTGGGGAGGAGTTTAATAGTATTGACCCAGCGGATGCTGAGAAGATGGCGAGTATAACTCGGAAGTCTCACGCTAATTTAAGTGAAGAGCTTAAAACATTGAGGGAACAGATTGAGCAGAATCAGGTCGAGCAACAGCGAATTTTAAAAGAACAGGCTTTGTATGCTAAAGAAGCGGTATCTTCTGAATTGAGATCGACTACTAATAAGAAGATATTGCAGGTTTATCCTGATTTTAATGTTCTTAGTAAGACGCCCCAGTTCCAATCTATGTTGAATCAACCCATTCGTCCTGGATCTCATATTATGAATAAAGATGAACTTGGGATGGCTTACGCGGCGGGGGATGCTGATTATATTATTTCTTTTTTGGGGGAGCGTTTGGGCAATTCACCACAGTTTGATCGGATAGTTCAGATGGGGTCATCTCCGGTCGAGTCTTCTGTGAAAGAACAAGAAAGCGGTATGTCAGAGGTGGAGCGGGATGACTTGTTGACCCAGGTCAAACTGGGCCTTATTTCGAGAGAAGATTTTCGAAAGCAACGCCAGGCACAAGCCAGTGCGAAGAAAAGTTAACTTAGATAAGGAGCGTGAATTGTATGGGAGTTCTTTTGCAACATTCTAGTGGGTATGGTGGGTATGACAATACTCCGCTTGCCCGGCCGGGTTATTACAATGAGATCATGAATGTGGTCTATGAGAGAGATTTTCTTCCTGAAATAACCAACAATCAGATTAACGAACGAATAACTGCTTGTACTCAGATGGTGCAGATTTTGAAAGCACCTGAGGTTCCTGACTGGCGGTCTTATTCAGTTAACCAGGAGATGGTTCCCAGTCAGATTACGGCAAATTCCATTTGTTTGTATATTGACCAGGCGGCGTACCAAAGTATCAAGGTTGATCAACTTACTATTCAATGGGCTTGCGATAGATGGGCTCCCTGGGAAGCTAAGTTTTTAGAAGCTACTTATGAGAAGTATGTTTCTATGCAACGGGAGTGGGTGCTTACGGCTATGTTGCTCGAAGCGGACCCACGGAATAAGGGAAACAGAGCTGGCCAACATACGGACATTAATCTTGGGGCTAGAGGGAATCCGGTAGTAATCAATAAAGACAACTTGATGCTACAATTTGCTTTGCTTCAGATGGTACTTCGAGAACATTTGACCTGGAAACAAAATGAAATGTTCATTGTTGTTCCTCTTCATTTGCGCCCCGTATTGATTCAGTCTCGGCTGGCAGATGCTTCTTTTGCCGGGAATTGCGTTTCTTGTTCACCGGCTATAGATGGGATGTGGCCCCATCAGATTGCTGGGTTTAATTTGATTGAATCTATCCATGTCCCGAGTGCTATTGAAAGTGACGGGCGATTGTGTTTTTATGTTATAGCCGGGAGTAAAGAAGCCTTTGCTTATGCCGCTGATATTATTCAGGGACGGCTTGTTGAGAATCCGAACACGTTCGGGATTGAGTATCAAATGCTTGCTGTGTGGGGCGGCAAGATGCTTTATCCTGAAAAAGTGGTTGTTGCTTACTGGACTTTTGAAATTTAAAGGGGGACGAGGAACAAATATGACGGATATTCGTTTGTATAAGGGGGGAACCCCTGATATTTCTTTTATGAATTGTGCGGGTCATGCGGTAACATCTCGTCCGCCTTTTGGCTATCTTAATAAAAAGAAGACTCCGCCGTTTGATGCTCACTATGATGGGGCATATAGTAGAGCTAATTTTGCTGCGGGTTTTCCTTTTATTCCCAGCGAGATTCCTTATCAGCGGGATAATATTACTAATGCGCAGCCCGATGGGTTGGTGGTTGGTGATATTCTTCAGATGATTGTCGTTCCTTGTAATCATTATATCCGGTCTGTTCGGTTTGATATTGGTCAGCCGGATGAAAAATTGGCTGGGTGTACAATTGAATTGGTAGCCCAAAGTGTTGAATGGGACCCTACAGCGAATAATAATCGAGGTGGGTTTGTGTTGACTGAATTGCCGGACATCAATGACGCTGCTACTGCCCAGGGGGTAAATGCTCCTATTGATGTTTCGACGCCGTTTTCGGTTATTGTTTGGTTGGATAAAGTAGTCAATGGCTATGCCCAACCCCTGTACGCCGCCCCCATTTTTACTACGACCGGATCTGGTGTTGATGCGGTTACTATTCGGCACCAGAGCGGGGGGATCATTTTGGGAGTTAAAATTGTTTCTTTGCCGACTGATGCTGATTATGGGATTCATCGGGCTCGTAATGATTGGTGGCTAACTTCTCGTATTGAGGGGTTTGAGTCTCCGGGAGGTTTATGATATGGCTACAATTCAGGGAGGTAAAATAACCACTGAAGTAGTTACTGCGTCTTATGGTAATCGTACTCCGGGGGAGCTGGGGGTGCTTACTAATCTAAACTCCCCCCGAGCTGGAGGGCCGGGTGGAGGGAGTGAAGCTAATTTGCCCAAGCCCAGAACTCCAGGGGAGCTGGGTAGAACCGGGGATGCAGGAGTTATTGGAAAACTTAAAGTAACTGGAGCTACCTTTTCTAATACTGGGCCGCAGTTGATTTCTGCTCTTAGGGGGCAAAGTCTTTTGACTTCAACTATTGGGCCGGGTAGTAACTCGTTGCAGGAATCGGGTAAGCCTATTCAGCAACAGCGGGCACAGAGTAAAATTAAGTCGAGTATGAAAAAGTAACTGGAGGACAATATGGCTAAAGGCAGTGAAAAAATCCTCTCTTCGGAGGCAATGGATAAAATAACACAAGATGAAAATAATTTGTCTTCTGTTTTGAAGGAGATAGGGGCAAAGAATACTTTCCCCCACCTTCCCCCTGCGCCTTATTTGAAAGAGATTAAAACCGGGGTTATTCATGTGTGGAATGCTGGTATGGCAAAACGGCCTGATCTTGTGGTTTGTTGTGATGAGTCAGGTAATGAAGACCCGGTTAGTTGGGTGGGAGGTCGTCCGATAGGGATGAGGGATGACGGGACTATGCCAAAACCTGATGAAATGCCGGTAGAGGCTATGCTTCTAAGTAGGAAGAAAGTTGCTGATTCCCCCCTATCTCCAGTTCAGCCGCACATTAATTTTGACAGGGCGGCTACTGAGTTTGGCGTAACCAAAGAGGCTAAAATGTATGCCGAGCCGGTGGAAACTAATTCTGCTCTACCGTTTTCGGGTATGACTAATTCCACGATGGAGGACAGGATAAAAGAAATTCAGAAGATAACGGGGCTGATTGAGGAGGAATAATATGGCGGATGTAAGCTCTCTCCTTTTACAGCTTTCTATGGATTTATCTGATCCTGGATTTGTAAGATGGACGAGAGATCAGTTAAGGGCGTATTTACTGGAGGGGCTGATAGTTGCTTTTGGTAAACGCCCTGACTTGTTTTTGAAGCGGGTGATTATCAAATTAGACAATTGTTCTACTTTGCAAGAGACATGTGAGTGCGATCGAGTATTTAGGGTTTTGGGGCAGTCTACTAAAGACGGGAGGATTATCCGGAATTTACGTCGTAAGTCATCTAGTTCTAAAATAGTCTGGAATGGTAAGCCATGCCGTATAGGGCCTGAAGATTTCAAGTTGTCGTCTTATTCCCTCACCCCGACTACTAATGTGTTGGAGATATATCCTCCCGTCCCCGCTGGGATTGATGTTTGGATTGTGGTGGAGTGTGCCCAGGCCCCAGGGGACTTGTCTGATAGTGATGATTTTTCTAATATTCTGTCGGTAGCGGCAAAACAGTGGGCTTTATCTCGGGCGCATCGAGTAGATGGGGAAGTTAATCAGATAGCGTTTACTTTAGGTAGAGATCATGAAGCGGCGTTTTGGCGGCTTTTGGCTTATAATATAATCTCTGGTGACGCCTCTACAGAAAATATAACGACAGCCCCAGGTTCCTCGGGAGTTTAAGAGTGTCTATTATTTATGACTTTCATCCTAAAATAGCTTTAAATGAGTTATTGGATGATTTGATTTTTGATTTGCCCGACCTCCCGGATGAGGCGGCTGTTCAATTTTTAAGGCGAGCGGCTATTAAGATGTGTCGAGAGGGCAACCTTCTTCGGCGTAAAGCCCTCATTTATACTCAGCCTTGTGTGAGTAATTATATTCTGGAGCCAATAGATTGTGTTGATGTGGTAGCTATTATGAATACCAGGAATGTGTCGGGGTCTTTAGGTAGGGGAGTTGTCAGATTATCCCAGGAACCGGCAGATGTTCCCTGTGGGATGTATTCTTGGTGGACACCGCCGAATGAAATTAATTTCACGCAAGTCGGTTGTAATTATCATTATGAGGTTGGGTTTTCCATAGCTCCCAAGTTTGATGCTTGTGAAATAGATGTTGATTTGACGAATAGACATTATGAATTATTATTGTTGGGAGCTAAATCTTATGCCCATGATTTGAATGACAAGCCTTGGACTAACTTAACCAAATCCAGAGACTATTCAACCAGGTTTATTGAGGGGATTAGGTCAGCGGCGGTAGAGACTATGATGGGGGGGCAGCGGGGCGTATTTCGATACCGGAAAACGAGGGTTCTATGAGTGGCAACTGTAGGAAGTTTCCTAAAAATACTAGATGCGATGATGATTTAAATAAGCAAGTTGGGGTCAGGGTTTGTAATGATTTTACTGCTTGCTTGCCTTTTGGGGCTTCTCTAGTTTTTGACGGGGAGTGCTTGACCTTCACTCCACCAAAAGATGCCCCAGAAGATGGGGTGTATGATAAGGTACTTATTTACAATGGATGTATTGTCGAAGCCCGGAAAGACGATTTGCCCACGTATACCCCGCCGCCGTGTGTCCCGGTTCCTACCCCGTGTGATGAGACAGCCGGGAATGCTGTAGTTTTAAATCCTGATGTGGCTAATTTGTTGTATTGGGATTCTTCTTCTCGGCTTACAGGAAAGTTGTTTTATGAAAACTCTGGTGAAATTTCCTTTAGCGGTAACGGCACATCCAGTAGTCCACTTAGACTCAATGCTAATATTTCGCCGACAGTGACGTCAGTTATTTCAACTACTAGGGATGTTTTGTTGCTGACTAACCCGGCAATAAACCAGTTTGTTATTGATATGGCAACCATTGATAATTCCCAGGTAGGGGTTCACGCTGGATTTGAGATTGATCGTTATGGTCGAGTGGTGCGTTATATAGAACCGGAGCGATCGGGTGTTGTAGAAATACGGGGGACTGAGGGCAATATTGAGGTAAACACTTCCCAAGGGATTTCCAGAATTGACTTACCCAGTTTATACACTGGAGTGCAACAGCTTAGAGTTGGAGAGCAGGTTCTTACCATAGATTTGCAGGGGAGAATAAGCCAAATAACTGAGAGCCCATCTTCTGTGGGAAATAGATTCAGCAGTATTATTTCAGGGTCGTGGTTAACCAATCTTTTTTCTTTCGTTTCTACTTCATCCGGGAGAATGAGAATATCTTATATGGGGAATCTCGGTAGTTTATCATCGACAATTGACAGTGGGCTAACACCGCTTCCTTCTGATTTCCAGCTTTTAGTTGATACGCAATCCATAGCCGCCTATGCTGTGGTGAATGATAATCAGCAGATTGTGGGAATTGAAGCGATAACTCCCAATGCCTACTTGGCTGGAGATCATACTGTAGCTTTGGTTTTGGCTAACAATATAACCAGTACAGTTGTTTTGGATATTACTTTATGCCAGTAATAAATAATTTTGGTGGGCTGATACCAAAACATTCAGAGCATAATCTACCGGACAATGCGGCGGTTACGGCGCACAACGTTAAGTTGCATAATGGAAGGATTGAGGCTTGGAGAGAACGAGCCCAAATTGAGCAGACAACGACTGATGCGTTGTCTTTCCATATCTGGGGATGCTGTTATCTCTATTGGACAACCTGTGTCAGCGCGACGGAGTATTTGCCGGACTACAATAGGCTGTATATAACGGGGAGAAAAGGATATCCTGAAGTAGTAACCAACATAGCTTGTGTGCCTGAGTATTTGAGGCTTGGATTACCTGCTCCAACAAGAGCTTTGATTGCAGTAGGGAGTGAGAGTTGTGGAGAGACGGTTGACCATCGATCTTACGTTTATACCTATGTAAATAAATTTGGGGAGGAATCAGCCCCCAGTCCCACCTCTGTATCGTTGTCTATGGAAGACAAGGGTGTAGTTAGTCTTAGTGGTTTTGAGCCCCCTCCTGATGGGTATGGGATTATTGCAATCAATCTTTATCGGACAGCTACTGGGTTTCGTACCGGAACAGAAAAGGAACAGGAACCGATAACAGATTATTTGCACGTAATTACCCTTAATGAAGGGGTCCGGTCTTATGTAGATACCTTGTCTATCCGTAATTTAGGTTCTGCGCTTACTACAAGAGAGAATTCTCCACCCCCTGCTGGACTCAGACATATTTGTCATATAACAGGGACGGGTAGTTTGGTTGGTGTCACTAATAATCAAGTTTATTTTTCTGAAGATTATGAGCCATTTAACTGGCCGGCTCGATACGCCAAGACACTTAAAGCCAATATAGTTAATATGGTTGCCTCGGAGAGTACAGTTTTTGTAACTACAGATAGCTTTCCATATATTATAAAGGGGGTTTATAATCAACAAAATCCTATGTTAAAAGATTATCGGATTATTGATACTCCTTTGCCCGACATAGGTTGTGGGTATGCGCGAGCTATGATAAGTACCCCCTTTGGGGCTATTTATGCTTCTCTTGATGGATTGGTTTTACTTAAGCCGGATGCCACGTTCGACGTAATTACTGCCGCCTGGTTTAGTAATGAAGAATGGCGCAAGCTCCAGCCGGAAACAATAAGGTTGGCTTATTGGCGGGGATATTTAATTTGTATCACAGATGTGGTATCTTTTATGTTAGAGATAGATGGGAAAACCCATGCAAGCTATGAGCTTGGAGCTTTAACCACTATTTCAGATAATCCCGTGGATATGCAAGTTACTGAGAATGGGGAGCTTTTGATATTGGATGAAGGGGTTATTTATCACTGGGATGCTGGGATAGAGTATCGGGAGTATTTATGGGAAAGCACCAAACTTTCTTTTGGGGGAGAAAGCAGTCCTGGGGTAGCCCAGATAAAAACTGACCAGACTGTTTTTGAAATATTGGATTCTAATTTCCGAGTATATTTTCATCAAAAAGTTTTTAATGATAAGCCGTTTCGTTTGCCTCGATTTGGGCGGCCAGCTAAATTCAGAATAGGTCTTCGGGGGACTGGGGCTGTGGAGCAAATTAAGTTGGCTATGATGTTGACTACTTTGGAGCAAGGAGTATAAAATGGCGGCAGTCGTTTATAATTTGGTTGAGCCGATTAAGGACCCTAAACAAGCAACAGAGTTTTTGGCTAAGAATTTCCTTCCTTTATTTAATGAGTATTGGGAAGCAGAGGGACAAAACCATTACGGAGAAAAAATCTGGGATATTAAAGCTGTTGACTTTACAGAGCTTTGGATGCGAGGGACGCTTACTTTGATTTTAGCTAAAGAGGGGGATAGTTCGGTGGGATTTATTCTTGGGGCTATTCTCCGGCCCCTATTATATGAAACCCGGCTCCTTCGGATTGAAACCTGGTATGGCAGAACACTGGAAATAGAACAAGGGATGTTTGAGTATTTGGAGACTGGACTTAAATTTATGCAGATCAATGAAATTTTAATTCCCAGGGGCCAACAGCTTTTTAACCCGAAATCATATGTCAGAAGTGATATCTCCCTGTCCCGATACTTAAAGGTGTAATTAATGGCCTATGAGTTTGACCCATGTCTTCCTTTAAATGGAGAAACTGATGCTGGTAAGATAGCTATTGGTGCTGTCTGGGATATAGCGGCGGCGGCCTTTGCCGCTTACAATGCTTATGTAGCTATTCAAATGGCTAAAAAGCAGGACGCTATTGCCCGGCGGTATCTTAACATAGCTCAGGCTCACCGGGATTGGTATAACAATGGGTTTAAACCCCTTGAAGACCAGGAGTTATCAGAGGCCTGGGCGTTGCCGGAAACTACACCTAATTGGGATGTAGCTATTGGTAGAGCTAAGGCTACGGGGAGATTTATTTTCCAAAGTAGGCTTGAACGTAGGATACGCGGGACCCGCCCGTGTGACACAGGAGTTAGGGTTGGAGTGTTGAAGGATGAAATAAATATCCAATCTGTAACTTTAGCAGCTATGGCTGGGCTGGGTCTTCGTAATGAACGGGCCAGAGTTGATGCAATGAATGACCGGAGATGGAAACGTCGGGAGCAGGTACTTAATCGAGGTCGAGATATGATGGCTGATAACGTTATTTATGGTACGTTGGCGGCTGGGATATACGGGGACCTAGGGAAACAAGCAGGCAAAGGGGCCGAGGGGGCAATGTATTTTCTGGGGTATAGCTCTGAGCGCAGACAGACACAATATCCGGGTGATATGATTTTTGGTCAAAGGCAGACACGACAACTTTCTCCTCAGTTTTCTGGGATGATGACTGGTGGAGGCCCAGCTTCGCCGGAGTCGGTTACGACTAATTTTTTTCCGGGCAGGTTACTCGGAGGTCGTTCCGTCCAGCCGACTCCGGTTGAAGGCCATTATTTCTACGCATCTATGACAGGGGGAAGATCTTCTCAGCCAATTATGGTTAGTGCTGATAGTCCCTTTTCCGACTGGGGAGATGAGGACTATTTTATCTCTGACCCCTTGGCAGGCAGATAATATGTATTTTAGATATTTGACTGAGTCGGATATGGATGACTTAGCCCATACGCTTACAGCCTGTTATACCCAGCATATTCAATATACTGGACAGGCGTGTAGGGATTGGTTTAAAACAACTGGACTGGAAGTCGTCGGTATTTTTTCTAACTTGGATGAGATGTTGGGCTTTCTCTTTTTCAATATCTTACCTGATAATATTTATTATGCCAAAGATTGCTCAGTTATTCCTCAATGTCGTGCGGTGCTTCAAGCTAGAGAAATAGCAGAAACAGGTTTTAAGTGGTTTATTGACCAGGGGGCCGAGATACTTCGGATAGAAACTTGCGCAGGGGACTATAAAGTTCTTAATTTGTATACGGGATTAGGATTTAAGATAGTTGATTATATCCAGAACCGGGTTAATTTCGAAGACGGGGTTGTGCTGGAGGTGAATCTTGGGCGGTAGTCCAACGACTTATATAACTAACTCGTGGGCTAACTCGACATCGCTTAAGATGGAGCCGATTAAGTTTTGTCATTGGGCGGCTCCTCGGTATGGGGATATTGGGCAGAAAGCTCTTAATACAGTTTTGGCTGTAGTCGCTTTCATCGTGGCCTATAAGAGTTTAGAAGCCCAAATTGAAATAAATAATATGAGACAGAGCATAGCGGATAGCTATGCTAAAATATTCGAAGACCGATGGAATAGATATAAAACTGCTTATATGCCTTTGGAAGCAGCCATGATTCAAGATATCATGAATACGCCAATCCCTGAGGTTGATTGTTCTTCTGTTAAGTCTGATTATACTTCTTTTGTTGCAAATGCTTTTGGAGAAAATAGCCAGAGATTAACGGCTATGGCTTCTAAATATTGCCTTTGTGTGGATAAGTCTTTGACTGATGATCTCGCGCTGTCCCGAACTATAACTGTGGATGACAGCGTAAATTTCGGGTATCGTTTTGATGAAATGTATGTAATCCAGAGAGATGATGCTCGCTGGAATAAGCGGTCTAACCTTTTGAATCTTGGTCGGGACCTGTTGTCCCAGTCAGCTAAGTATTCAGCAACTGCTGATACTTTATTATCGGGGCTAGGCGAAGGGGCGGGTCGGGCTTTTTCTGGGGCAGTAGGGTATTTGGGTTATTACTTTAATCGTCAACAGACTGAATATCCATCTAACTATGCTATGTCATCTTCTCCTGGAGGTGTTTTAGATTTTGGAACAAGAGGAGTTGGTGATATGGGAAATAGTTTTACAACCCCAGGCGGTATCCAATCTGGTCAATTCTAATTCAATTTGGTATAATAATATTTAGAGGTATATGATTATGGCTCTTATTTTTCCCGATATTTTCAGGCCGTATGTTGAAGGGCGAGAGGCGGCTATTGCGGCTAACTGGGCGGACCGGGATAAGTTTGAGAAGGTCCGGGCGGGACAACTAGAGAATCTATTTCAAGGGGGGTCTCTTGATGCTCGTCTTAGACAGGAAGAGGAAAAAGCCCAGGCTTTAGAGTTGGGAAATGTTTTCTCGGCTCAGACTTTGCCGACTCGGGTGGCTGGGGAAGAAGCAAGAGTAGGACTTACGCAAGCCCAGACTGGGGGGATAGAAGCTTCTACTACTTCAGAACTACTTCGACAGCCCTTTATCCCCGGAAGAGAACAATCAGCAATGGGGCTTACTGAAGCTCAAACCAGGTCTACTGTAGCCGGAGCTGGAAGAACGGAACAGTTGACACCGTCTGAGGTTAGACTAGGGGAGACGCGAGCGACCGTAGCAGAACAAACAGTACCATTCGTTCTCCAGGAAGCGGCAAACGCAGCTAATCTTAGTGGACAAAATGTGAGACTTGCTACCAGTAATGCTAATGTAGCAGAAGCTACAGAGTTGGAAAAAATTGCTGTAGCCAGAAAGGAAGCTGAGGCTTCTGGTCTACGAGTTGATGCTTTACGTCTTCAGAATGAATTGTCTCAAAGCATGAATCCCTTACAAGTACAACAGGTCGAACAACAATTAATAAATCTGGCCAGGAGCAATAGAATAGGGGAAGCTACAACTGATGCGGAGATTAATAGAATTATTGCTGGGTCAAATATGACTGTGACCCAGGGAAAGATCGCAGCTCTTGAATTAGCTTTTCAGCAGGAAACTGATCCTGTACGGAGACGCATGTTTAATGACCAAGCCAGGATACTTGGTACGCAAGCAGATGTTGAAACTTTAACTTCTCAATATAAAGTAATGGCGACTGAAGCTAATGCAAGAATGGCTAAAGTTCAAGCAGATATGGCTGAAGAACTTAAAGGTGTAAATATAGCTTCGGCAGAAGCGCAATTAATACGCCAAAAATATGAAAATGAAATAAGAGCAATTGAACTTGAATATAATAAAAATAATCTTTCTTTGCGGCAATTTGAGCGTAGGTTAGATATTTTTGGCCGGATAAATAGAGGAGAAGCTGACCCTATTTTACAGCGGGCAGTAAAAGATGAATCTAATTTTTTATGGAGATGGTGGAATAATGACATCTCTCCTGTCCAGCAGTATTTAAAATTGCACCCAGAATTAAATCCAATGCAAAGCCAGACATTGTTTCAGCCAGGCTTTGGTAGATAATTAGTGAGGGTATCTCACTTAATTTGCTGTCTGTTATTTTTTATTCTTTCTGGGTGTGTCAAACATCAAGTTTACATTGGAGCTTATATGGCAGATGATAAGCAACTTTTAGATGTGGAAAACATAGCTACTGAGGCGGCTAACAAATATGGTATCCCACCTAAACTTCTTTTGGCTTTGATAAAACAGGAAAGTGGAGGTAACCCAAAAGCCAAGTCTTCTGCTGGAGCAATGGGGCTCACACAATTAATGCCAGGGACTGCAAAGGCCATGGGAGTTGATGATCCTTGGGACCCAGTACAAAATGTGGAGGGTGGAGCTCGGTATTTGGCTGAACAACTTAACCGATTCCAGTCAGTCCCTTTGGCCTTGGCGGCGTATAATGCTGGGCCGGGGCGAGTAAAAAATGGGCAAATCCCTAATATTACAGAGACTAAGAATTATGTCAAAAATATTACCAAGATGCTTGAAGGCGATAAAGATATAGTTTTTAAGCCACGCACTTCTTCTTCAACAGCAGTCCAGCCTACCTCAAAAAAAACTAAGTCTTCTCTGGCTTCGGCATTTCTTGATAGTGCATTAGGATCTATACACCCTGCAAGGACTGCAGCTAATATTTTTGAGTCTACAACAACTCCAATAGCAGCAGAGCCTCAACCACTACCTGCAACCCCTAATTTTTTTCAGCAAGAGGAAACACGTCCGGAAGCAACTTCTTTACAGTTTGCTATGAATGGAGAAGACAAAGTAGCAGTTCCTCAAAATAAGCAGGAGGAGGATGATTTCAGAGCTATTGGCCAATTTGAGTATGATAGACGAGAAGCCTTGATGAAGTTTCTGGGGCAGTTACAGGAGTCTGAGGAAAAAGAGTCGGGTAAAAAGAATTTGTTTTCTCCTTATCCGAGTGTTTTTGATGAAAGAATCTTGGCTTTGTTGGACAGGAGTCCTATAAATGAATCAGTCAAATAAATTTGTAACTGATATTATAAATGACTCCCGGTGGAGCGGGGCTTCCTTAAAACGTAAACAAGATTTATTAAAAGAGTTTGAAAACAACTGGCCTATCCTGGCTGTTAAATTTGGGAAAGAAGCTGAAACTGCTTATCAGGAAATTCACCAAAGTTTATCCTCTATCATCTCCAGTGAGCAAGAAGCAATATCGCGGTCTAGTGATATAGGCAATATAGTTGCTGAGGGGGTGGGTGGGTTCCAAGATATAGCCCGGCAATTTACAGATGTGCGTACAAGCATTGGAGCTTCGGAAGATTTGCTTAAAGCAAAAGAAGTGGCTACGGTTGCGGCTGAGGCATATCAGGCTGGTCCTAGTCAAAGTTCTTTGTCTTCAGCTGAACAAGCGCAATTAAATTTAGAAGATGTCCAAGCTACATATGGGCAAGCGCAACAGGCATATGAAGAAGCAATAGCTAAAGCCGAAGAACGCGAAGAATTATTGGCCTATCGTTATCCCCAACGACAAGATTGGCTTAGACGGGAACAGGAATATCGTGAGGGGGGGTCGGTCTGGCCAGCTTTGAGAACTTTTTTGGAGCAGGATTTAGGAGATAAAGTTTCTTATGCTACCTCTGGTATTGTCAAACAAGCGGCCAATATAGCCGCAACCCTGGCAGGGGAGAAGCTGGGAGCTATAGCTGGGGCGGGGCTGGGAAAGGTGATTGGCCCTATTGGCGCGGCTGTTGGTGGGACATTGGGGTCTCTCGGGGGTACTGCGGCTGTTACATCTAAATTGGTGGAGTACCAAAACACAGATGAATTTCTGCGGGAAATTTATTCTAAATCTGATGAGGAATTGTTGTCTTCTCCTGTTGGTCAATCTCTTATAGAACAGGGGATTGTAGATACAGGAGAGATAAGACAAGAGATCATTCGAAAAGGTATTGGTGATGTAGCAACACGAGGGGCCATAGTCGGGGCCGCTGAGGGTTTTGTTATTGGTGGGCTTATTCGTACTGCTGGAAAAAGAATCCCGATCGTTGCTCAGACCACAAACAGAGGGTTAGGAAAGCAAGTAGCCGCCGCTATTCTTAATTCCCCTATTACCAGAACGGCTACCGCGGGGGCGGCGGAAGAGTTTGTTAGCGAAGGACTTGAAGCTATTAATGTTAATCTTGCCCTGCAAGAAGCCTTGGGTGAGGGCAATGTTACAGAGGGGGTACTGGAACAAGCGTTAACTGGGGCGGCCATAGGTGGTTTTTTAGGCGGAGCTGGGTCTACTGTCCAGACTGCGCGGCGTGTTCAGGAGCCTTTTGCTCTCCCCAGTTTTGCGAAGACTGCTTTTGCAGAGGAGGTAGAAAGTGGCCAAACAGTGGGACCAGATGTCACCGAAACAACAGAAGGACCTGTCGAGGAAGTTGGTCGAGTTGGTGAGCCAATGGAAACCCCTACCAGGGTACTTGCTGAAAGCCCTATCACCACCCCAGTTGAAACAGTTGAAGTTGGTTATCCAGGACTTACAGCAGAGGGGCTTCGGGCAGAAGAGGAAGTTCAAACCTTCGGAGAGACTGAGCGCGTTGGTGGCCCTTTTGAAACAACAACTATTCCGATTAGGGTCGAGCCAACAGCTACCCCCGGACGGACAGAGTTTGAAAGGTTTACCGATAGAGATACAGAGACAAATCTTGCAGAACGAGGCGCGGGTCCACGAGACACCCGAGAAGGTGTTGATGAAACCGATGTCCCAAGCATTAGCGAGGTCGAGGCGGAGCGGAGGCAATTAAGAACACCAGAAGAAGTCATAAGATCAAGAGACAATCTTTTAAGTCTCTTAGGTATGACCAATTTGCAGCAGGTTCCGGATGCGGTCCAAAATCATAATTTAAGATCGACCCTATCAGCACCCATTTCTGAAGCTAAAAAAGCTAAGACTGCTCGGACTATTATTAAAAATATCGATCTCATTGAGTCTCTTGGTGGGGCTTCTCGTAGTTTGGCAGGGAAAAATAAAGATGCCTTATTTAATGTTGGAGGTTTAAATCAAGCAGTATTAGAACATTTTAATTCTGTCTGGGGCAATTTCAGTTCTACCGAAAATTCCACGCAAATGCAATCTTATAAGTCCAGAGGAATTGATGTGGCTCTAGCGGACGCTTTGGCGGCTTTAGCCAATCCCAGAGGAGTTGACCCGTGGGTAGATTCTCTTTCCGAATCAGAACCAACTAAACAAGCTCTTAGAGCCACACTCCGCAATGTTCTTTCAAACGGAGCTATTGTAACTGAAAATAAATTAGAGGATAAATTTACACAAATCCCGGAAAAATTGAGGCTTAAGGGAAAGATAAATGACATCATTCCTGAGTATTCAGATGTTATTCGGTGGCTGAAAGAAAATAATTTTATCACTCCTGATTCCAGTTCAATGTTTATTGATAAACGGACTGGAGATACATATCTTATTTCTCAAAGTAAAAAAGGAAAGGTTACTGGAAGTTATATAAATACTATATTGGGACGAGAGTTTGACGGGTTTAGTGATAGTTCAAATCTTACCCCATCTTGGCTATCCCGTGGGGATTGGAGTGAGATTAGTTTAGAAAGAGGACAAGGAGTTCGAGGAGAAACAATTCATTTATCCTCCGAATTGGAAGAACGCTATGGGGTTGCCCCTTTCACTGGCGATGTATTTATTGTCAATAATATTCCATCTTCTCTGCGTGTTCTGGAAGAATTGACGCGAGCTAGAAAAGAACAGCTTTATGACCCAGGAAGCACTTTAGAGAATGCTGAAACGGGAGAGATAGATGCTCAGGCTACTATAGATTTGGCTTCTGACTCGGATACAGCGAGTTTAGTTAATGCTCAGGTAGGTGACTCTGTATCTGATGCTATCATGGCTCAGGCTCTGGAGCTTTTGGTAACTAACCCTAATACCCCGACAACGGCTGAATTGGGATTGTATGATGCGAGTACGGGGCCTGATTTTCAGACAGAGACAGCGGTCCCTGAAGCGGTCCCTGAAGCGGTCCCTGAAGCGGTCCCTGAAGCGGTCCCTGAAGCGGTCCCTGAAGCGGTCCCTGAAGCGGTCCCTGAAGCGGTCC
>Ga0153924_1000947_pt1 | contig 16519 bp, 13 predicted proteins | sample TSNJ008MetaG_FD_104709 | JGI IMG/M metagenome (GOLD analysis project Ga0153924, IMG submission 104709) | Attine ant fungus gardens microbial communities from New Jersey, USA - TSNJ008 MetaG | ecosystem: Host-associated > Fungi > Mycelium > Unclassified | place: USA: New Jersey, Wharton State...
AGATTTGTAATGACTTGGTTTAAGCGCTGCTCGTCAGATACAATCGCCTGCGGTACATCACGGTCAATCTTTATGGTAAAGCATTGTCCCTTTTCTTCCATCCGGAAATTAACGACATTTGTTATTTTGATCAGCATTTTTTCAAGGTTAAAGTCAGTATTGGAAAGCTCGAACTTTCCCGCTTCAATTTTGGATATATCAAGAACATCGTTAATAACCCCTAAAAGATGCGTGGATGCAGAATCGATTTTTCCTAAGCAGTAATCCTTCCGCTCGATATCGTCTGAACCTCTGCCAATGCTTGTCATTCCGATGATGGCATTCATCGGCGTTCTCATCTCATGACTCATCCTGGATAAAAAATCACTTTTGGCCCTGCTGTTTTGCTCCGCAAGCTCCTTTGCTTCAACCAATCTGGCCTCCATATTCTGGCGGGTTATCACACCGGACAAAACTCCCGCAATCATTTTGCCAAGGTTAATATCGCTTGTGGTCCACGGAATATACGATTCACACTGGTCAAATTCGAGCACTCCCCAAAATTCATCGTCCGCATATACGGGCAACATTAAGAAAGTCTCGATGTCTTCTAAATTGTAATAATAAACGAAGCCCTCACGGTCATTATCGTCAAGGTTAAAATGAGTGATTCGCCTTCTTGACAAGTCAGAGGTCAATTTTGCGCCAAAATCGTCTACGGGCAAAATCGTTCCATGCTTATGCTTCGCTCTGCTTGATGAATTACACCATTCATATTGATAACAAAGCGCCCGGTTTTCGTATTTTATCAGCAGGATGCGGCCTATATCCATGAATTCCCCTGTCATTTGAAGTGCTTTGTTTATCATTTCGTCGATATTGTCATTAGAAATAAAGTTTTGTGAGAGAGTGGCCATAAGTTCCTGCTGTTCAAGGCGTTTTTCAAGGGCGGTTTCCGCCGCCTTGCGCTCGGTAATATCCCGGGATATTCCCATCATGCCAATCACTTCGCCGTTTTGGATCAGTGGCGATTTAAAGGTTTCCAAAAGCCTTTGGGAACCATCCGGATAGGTGCTTAATTCCTCTATTTTTTCCACCTTTTGCCCGCTTAGAACTTTTTGGTCCGCTTCCATAAAAAGCTTAGCCATTCCCTCGTCGATTTTGAATATTTCAATATCACTCTTTCCGGTCAGCTCCGCCTCCGTCATTCCCGCGAATTTTTCAAAACTGGGATTGCAGCTTATATATATACTGTTTACATCTTTGCAAAACACAAGATCAGGTATAGAGTCGTAGATTGCGGAAAGGGTAGCGGTTTTATTTTCAAGCTCATGGGTGCGCTTCTTTACGGTTTTCTCCAGATTTTTATTGATCCGCCGATTTTTTATGTAAAATATAAAAACAACAAAAAGCGCCGCCAGCAACAACGAAACGAACAGGACGATAAATGGAGTCATATCCCTGAGCATTTTGCTCTGGTAGTCGAAAGACCGGCTCAACCAGTTCTCCTCGATGCCCTTGATGTCGATATATGCCAGCGACTTATCGAATATGTCGCGCAATATAACCTCATCCTTGTTAAAACCAAAGAGCGTATCCAGCTCTTTGGTGAAGGATAAATTTACTTTGTAGCCGAGCTTTTCGCGGTAATTCGTCTGGACCAGCAACATGGTCTCAGACAGCATTAAAAGATCAATTTCGCCCCTTTCGAGAGCATCAAAAGCCTCGTCGCCGGTCTGGTATACCATCATCTTTTCATGATCGGGGAACAATTCCCTGAAAACCTCTTCATGGACGGATTTATTTACCGTGCCAACGGTGGCGTAGTACACCTGGAACGGCTGAAGGTCAGGATAATCGCTTTTCGATAACAGGGCGAAGTTAGTGGTTATGTAGGAGATATCACTCCATATATAATCGTTCTTCCGCGATTCTGAGTACAACAACTGAGGCATCATGGATACCTCGCCGGATTTTAATTTGGCGAGGATGTCAGAAAGCGGCTTTTCGATCGGCATACAGTCGGAATTGAAGACAATCCCCGTGAGCTCGCTAACCTCCGCCAGGATATCGTAAGCCGCTCCGTCATATCGTTTCTCTACGGAGTTATAAAAGCTGGCGGGATACGCGTCATGCATCAGCACTGCGTTAACCTCGGCATTCCGCAGCTTCAGATCTGCCAGATATGCCCGTTCCTCATCGGTAAAGCTTTGGTTCAGCCGTTGCTTTTTGTATTCGTAGCTGCCTTCCCGGTACAGCCTGAACATCGTCTCCATACCGCCGGCCTCCAAATATTTGTTAATGACAGATATGATCGGCTGAAATTCGGGATCTTTGGTGGTTATGGAGACAGGGGTGTACACAAACTGAAAGATATTCCTGCTGCGGATATAATGATATTCCTCAAAAATGGCATCGGACACGCCATCCGTCACAAAGGCATCTATCTCGCCGGAGAGGAGCATCTCGGCGGCGCTCATAAAGCTGGGAACATTCACATCCTCAAAGCTGCTGTCTGGGTATAGCTCAATGATCAACTCCGCCGCTACCGCACCATCCAAAAATCCGACTCTCAAACCGTTTATATCCGCCTCGGTTGTAATCTCGGGAGCACTTGTGAGGTTATAGACGTTCAAGCTGCGTCCGGCGATAGGCGCGGTCATTTCATAAATTTGCATGCGCTCGGTAGTATGGGTAAATTCGCCGGAAAAATCGGTAATGCGGTTGTCTATATCGTTTTTGAGATCAGCCCATTCGTTGTAAGCCTTCGGTGTGAACTGCGTATTAAACAGCTCGGAGAACAGTCTGCAAACCTCGATTGTAAAGCCCGCATAGGAGCCGTCCGCCTGTTTGAAGGACTCAGTCGTGACAAGATGCCCGTAAGAAAAGACGTCGTTCTTCGCTTTAAGCGCTTCAACAGCGTCAATCTCTTCCTGTGTTATGCCGGGAATGTCCTGATAGGAGGTTATGGAAGAAATATCAAAGGACTCCTCTGTATTGCAGCCTGTTAAAGACAAGATAAGACTCAGTAATATCACCAAAATCCTCATTCGTTTCATAAATAACTCCTATTTTAAAGAAATATTTAATCCCCCAACGCATCACATCTCTGGAAAGTATTTTATCACAGAAAGTTTACAAAGGCAACCTAGTGTACTGTCAGGCTCACTAGACCAAGCTCACTAGATACGATATTGACGCGACGCGAAGCGGATGGCTGACATAGAATAAGCAGGCAGTCTGCACACCAAACTGCCTGCTATCTTCAAAAACCTGCATACCCAACGTCCTGAAAGAACCCTAATGTACTCCCAATTCCCCCAACGTCTCTCTTACGAATGATTCATTTGTATTTGTCTCTGCAATCAAATACCGGACATCCACCTCGGTAACCTGAGCCGCCCCCGCACGTGTAACCGCTTTCTTAATAAAGGACTTACGGAAGCGATTAATATCCGCTTCTTCATGCCTAATGAAGCTCGGATCTTCCGGCAGAATCAGATTCTGACCTGGCTTATCCTCAGCGTTCGGATCCCCAAAGTGAATATCAATGCCGTTTTCTCTCGCAAATGCCATTTGCGGCTGAATGTGCTTGCCGGCACCGGTATATTCCGTTTCAGCGACGACCAGCACGGCATCTTCCGGCATTTCCTGTGCCAGGGAGAACGCTGCTGCCAGAGCCACATTACCGGCCGGACCTCTTTCGATTCCTTCCAGAACCGCCAGTGCTTCCGTAATATACATCGCAACCCCCTGCTTTACCGTTACATAGCGGTCCATGTAACGCAGCGGCCGCGCGGCAGAGCGGGGCACATCGGAATGGTCCGGATCGGTTGCGTAAGGAACGCCAAATCCCGTGTGCCCGGTCGTGCAGGACTTCTTGTTGAACTGTTCATCCGAAGCCATGTGAAGTCCGGTCAGATCAATAGAAGCCGCTACCAACTGCGTATCGGTGCAGCCAGCCTTCAAAAGACCGCGGGCTGTGCCCGTTATCATCCCGCCGCCGGCATTGGTACAGATCACCATATCAGGATCCCTGCCGATCTTCTCACGGCACTGCACGGCAATCTCGTAGCCTAACGTTTCGATACCGGCGACACTAAACGGGGAGTAGAGGGAGGCATTGAAGTAACCGGTATCTTCTAAAACAGTCAGGAAGTAATAGAACAACTCAGGTCCTACTGTCATCTGGATCACTTCCGCTCCGTACGCTTCGCACTTGCGGGCTTTTTCAATGATTTCCGGCTGACCGACTCCGCGTGAATCATAGCATTCCTGAAGGACGATGCACTTCAATCCCTGCATCGCCGCCTGGCTGGCAACTGCCGCCCCATAGTTACCCGAGGTGGCAGCGACAACCCCCTGATACCCCATCTTTTTCGCATGAGCGACTGCACAGGCCGCACGGCGGGCCTTAAAGGATCCGGTTGCGTTAGCAGCCTCATCCTTGGCAAAGATTCGGGCACCGCAGCCCGGCTTGGCATACTTGCGGGCCAAAGCGGTCAGATTTCTAAACTCTAACATTGGTGTGTTTCCAACCCCGTTTTGAGATTGAATCCGGGTAATGTCGTCTAGGGTATAGTTCGTGGCGTTCATCAGGGCTTTGTAATCAAACGCGATACTGCCGGATTCGAATGTGCCATAATCCAGCGCCAGAGATTTCTTCATGATCTCATTTGCCCTTCCCATTACGGAGTCATAAGCTTTGGATAATCCCATTATTCACCACCCCCGTACATGATATCTTTCAATTGCTTTTCAATCTGTACGATCTCCGGAACGAATTTACCATAACCGTGAGTATAGCCAGGATTTACCTCGACCAATTCACCTTTTACCAGACGGTTGGCCGCCGTCAGAACAGTCACCCAGTCACCAATTCTGGCAAATTCGTCTTGCTGGAACCCCTTAGTCCACTGCTGCAGATCACATTTCTGTGTATCTTCAGGCAACTTCGCGGTTCTTTCCTCTGCTTTCAGCACAATGGAGTGGATACGAACCCAATCACCTCTCTTTGCTATCTGAGTCATATTACTCCTCCTTCTTGCACATTTTTTATCATTGAAATATACCAGTTATTTGACAAGCTTTTTTTCTTCTTTGATCCTATCTCTAAAATCGCCCATAATCGCATGCGGCACAGGAATATCAAGCATGGTGATCAGGCCCGGGGCTGCATTAATGCAGTGAGGAATACAGTTCATGATCATCGCCATGGTGCCGATACCACCTTCAATCTCAGGGCTGTTTGCCATATTTACCGGAGGAACCGAATCCATGATTACATAGTCACCGGTATGGATGCCCACCTGCTCCGGCTCAATCTGCTGCGGATGGTCCATATCGATTCTTCTCACGCCATCGATATCAACCCAGCCTTTCATGGCCACGCCGGCGACATTTCCTGCCGCTGCGAAGCCATAGGGGGACTTCCTGTCAACGTCGGTTACAATGCTCTCCATATCCTGTCCGAAACCTTCCTTACTCCACTTCCAGCCCAGTGCGTCACATATCATCATGGTCGATTCAGCAAAGCCAACATGTCCCGTCATGGTGCCCTCAGCCTTTTTCCGGTCAAATTCCTCGGCTGTGATACCGATACCCTGCTCTTCCATAACGGCCGGACCAAACGGGGACAGAGAGTTCACTCTTCTGCAGGTAATGTGATGAACTTCTTCACAGGCCGCCGTCCACAGGATCGCCATCAGATCCATAATCAGACCAGGATTGATACCTGTTCCCAGCGCAGATACTCCGTTTTTCTTCGCGCATTCATCCAGCTTCTCGCTCAGCTCCGGCTCCCGCGCCTGCGGATAAGACATTTCCTCTGCGGAGGTGATCACGTTCATGCCTCTTTCCATGACAAATACAAGCTTATCATACACTTCTCTGGTGAAGGAGTTCGTGCATACCACCACAATATCCGCAGCACCCGGTCTGATTACCGCTTCCGGAGTATTAACGATAACATCCTCCCGGCCGCCTCTTTCGATGCCGGGAACCACATCATACAGGCTCCTTCCAAGCTTATCTCCGATATCGATCGCACCCACGATATCAACGCCCGTCTTCCTGGTCAGCATCTTGGCGATACCGCCGCCCATAGCGCCTAATCCCCAAAGTATAACCTTAACGTTCTTCATACTGATTTCCTCCTTATCGTTTTTGAATGTCCTGACAATTACACTTCAATGCCCAAATATTGCTTTAAAATATCCAGCTTCATCGACAGTCTCGCCGTTCGATACGGGTCATCGGCAATCTGACTGATGGCAAGATCTCCGAATAAACCACACAAAATTCCCGCGTCATTATATTCGATCGGCCTCTTCTTTGCATTATCGACTAAGAAGGTAATGAACTTTTTCAATGCGCCGCGCAGAGCTGCATCCGTGTCATTGTCCGGAGCGGAGTAAATGGATGCCAGCCGGTCGTCCGCTTTGACGAAAGGAATGTCAATCTTCATATCCTTCTTCACATCAATCGTAAGCGTATAAGTCGCATCCGCTTCCAGTCCGGTCGTATACTGCTCACCTTCACCCATCTGCGCATGGGCGTCACCCATGTACAGCAGACCGCCCGCGAGCTGCACCGGGAGATAAAGGGTGGCCCCCTTTTTGATCAGCGTCGTGTCCATATTTCCGCCCCAGTCCCCGGTAGCACAGGTCGGATAAGTGCCTGCCGCCGGAAGAACGCCAATCACGCCGATCATCGGATTCAGCTGCACCTTGCAGTCTTCATCCAGTGTCAAAATATGGTCTTTTCCATAACTGTACAGTCTGGTGACCACTTCTTCGACGATGTCTTTCGACACACCTTCAAAATCAATGGTCATCACCGATCCCGGCTCGCATTCAATATTATCAATCTTTATTTCAAGCACATCACCGGGCTGCACATCTTTAAAACAGATGGGACCGGTACAGGGATTCATCGGTTTGGCCAGCAATTGCCTGATTTTTTCAGGGTCATTTGTTTCTTCGGTCAAATTGCCATCCCAGCAATCCTTGGTTTTAACCGTTAATTTGGCAGGCAATTGACATTCCTTCACTTTTATGCCGCCTTGAAAAACGTCCACCGATTCGCAGTCAGCATGAATTTCGTAAATAGGCTTCTCATTCAAAGGAACTTGATATTCTAACATAGTACCCCTCCTGTTATCTTAAGAATTTACCGACGGAGACTTTTTCTTGACGTAACCGAAGTAATATGCAAGATAGGCCAGCAGCCAGATACTCATCGTCAGCAGCTGCCATAAATCAGTAAGACACAGATACATGGTGTAGGCACAGCCCAGCAGACCAAGGATTGGACAAAGCGGAAACAGCGGCTGCTTCCACCCAATCACCTGCTTGATGTTCTGCCCCTTGAGGCTGCGCCGATGAAAAAAGGATGCAACTAATGCTAGGCACCAGGAGATGATCCACATCATGGTTGCCTGGTTTACCAGAAATACATATACAAAGTCATTATTAAGGATGCCAAGGAGAATTGTCAGCACTGCGATCACCCAACCAAATAGCAGACCTTTCACAGGCGTCTTCGTTTTAGCATTCAGCTCTCCAAAGAAACGAGGCAAATATCCCTCTCTGGACATCTGAAAAAACATCCGGGACGGAACATAAATAACGCCCATCAGCAAGCTTGTTGCGGTCGCGATCCACGCTGCTGTATTCAGAACAAAAGCTCCTGCTTTTCCGAATATAATTCCAGCCGCTACCGTATAGGGAGATACATTCATACCGATCTGCTCAAACGGAACGGTTCCAATAACAACCGCCATCCCGATCGTATAAATCGCAATAAAGGTGATGCTGGAATAAACGAGCCCCTTTCCAAGATCGCGTTTGTCGCGGCATTCATTCCCGGCTGTACAAAGTGCGACTGCACCCATATACACATAGATGCCACTTGGGAATGCTTTAAGCGCGCCGTCAATTCCATTTGGCATGAAAGGACTATAATTGGCCCAGTCAACACTTCCGATTCCAAAAACTCCAAATAAAACCATGATTCCCACCAGGACAATTACTAACGCCAGCTGCGTCTTAGCAGCAATCGCAGTACCAAGAATATTCAGCAAGGTTAAAAGGGTAATAAAAAACAGGGCAAAGATGATCGTCCACAAATTCTGGTCGAGATTCGGGAAATACCAGCAGGTAAATGTCCCCAGCGCAAGGGACAACGCGCCGCCCAGCACGAGAAAACCGATCGATCCGCTCAGACCCGATAACAGTCCGAAGCCTTTGCCCATAAATTTTTCTACCCAGACTGCCTGAGCACCTCCACTCGGGAGGTGAACAGCCAATTCACCGAGACCTACCATCGTCGCCATTTGCACCAGACCGGCAATGATATAGACTATCACAGCTGAGGGGCCGGCGGCAGTAATTCCCTCTCCAATCAGAAGAAACACACCGTCCCCGACAACCGTACCAACACCGAGTGCCCAGATCAACCAGATTCCCATGTTTTTTACTGGTTGTACTTCTTTAATCTGTACTTCACTCATAAGTATCTCCTTTCCAGTCCTCAAAGCATTCTCAAAGCGTCCTTAAAGCGTCCTTAAAGCGTCTCCAAATACCTTAATTCTCAGATCCCCTTAAACTACCTCCTTTCTCTTACTGCCAAAATACTAACACTGTTACCCCAAGGTTAATGCAGTCACACAGTGGACATCACGGTAGCGCTATGTTATAATAATTATGTTTCTATCAATAATAGTAACAATATTTGTAATGGAAATACTCCGTGCGTTATGCTAGATAAAAGTATGTTATATTAGAACAAGTATAGCAGTTTTCTTTTATAAACGCAATGGCTTTTTTCTTTTGCCAAAAATTGCCGCTATTTTATTGATATAATAGGTAAACACTCAAAGGAACAAATTTCATGGATAGTAAAAAACTCAGTATCGGCAACGTAATCCGCGCTGAACGCAATAAGCAAAACATCAGCCTGGATGAAGCTTCACGAAAGACCGGAGTATCTAAGGCTATGCTCGGTCAGATCGAACGAAATGAATCCAACCCCACCCTTGCCACGGTGTGGAAGATCTCCGCCGGGCTGCGAATCCCGATGGCAACACTTTTGGCACAGAACCTAAACGCGGATTATAAAGTGAATAAGCTGGCAGATTTCGAGCCGCTGTTCGGTGTAGATGGAGGTATTCGCGTCTATAATATCTTCCCCTTTGATCCGGTGGCCGCCTTCGACTATTTATATATTGAGCTGGATCCCCATACGAAATACCCCTCTACCGGTCACTCCAACGCACATGAAGAATATGTCCTGGTTACATCCGGCAAGTTAAATCTATATATCGCGGATAAGCTATATCCGATGGAGACCGGCGATTCCATTACCTTTAGCGGTGACGAGGAGCATGCTTACGAAAATGTCAGTGATGAACTTGTCATCTTCCAGACGATGATGCGATATTAAACTTTTGGTAAATATAATTAAAAGCAGATCGAAACCACCGCTATGGGTTCAATCTGCTTTACATTTTTGACTATATTTACTGACAACCTCGTCATTTCGGATGAAATTATTCTACCAGATAATTCTTTGCTTTCAAAGCATTTTCAACAAAATCCAATACCTTTTCTGATTCTGCCTCGATCGTATGATAATGGTATCCGGAAGTGATATTCATAAGGGGGCTGGATTTCCCGGAATGAAGCTCTTTCATGAACTCCTCCACATCCCTTCGGGATCGGATATCCATCTCGGCGCGAACCTGCCCGTAAATCTTATGTTTTACAAATACATCTACTACCTTTCCGCCAAAATCCACAATCGCGCACAGCTCATCCCCAATATCCGCTTCATTGTGAAGCACCTTGAATATGCGTCGCGGTACCTTCGGAGTATTCAGCATATACCCCCGGTTCGTAGAAATGATATCATGGTTTGCAACACGAAGAAGTGCAATATCCTGCACAATCACCTGACGGCTTACATGGAATTGCTTTGCAAGCTCAGTTCCTGACAAAGGATGCAGGCTGCTTCTCATACATTCCAGAATTTCCTGTCTTCTTATCTCGCCAGTCATATCACAACACCTTTCCCGGTCATTATTTTTCCTGATACCTGCGGATTGCTTCGCACTGCTCTCACGATCCTGGTCATTATTTTTCATGATACCTACGGATTGCTGCGCACTTTGTGCTCCCGCAATCCTAGTATCATTTTATCACACTACATGCAGATTTTTCAAGGATATATCCATAATTGGCGCGGAATGTGTCAATGCTCCGCTGGAAATATAATCCACACCAACAGAAATATATTTTTCAATATTCTCCTTCGTGACATTCCCGGAACACTCTGTCCGAGCTTTTCCATCAATGATCGCAATGGCTTCACGCATCATATCTTCCGGCATATTATCCAGCATAATAATATCTGCGCCTGCGTCAACCGCTTCCCTTACCATAGAAAGATTCTCCACTTCCACTTCAATCTTACGGACAAAGGGTGCATATTCTTTTGCCATTTCAATGGCTTTTGTAACACTTCCTGCCGCCGCGATGTGGTTGTCTTTTAAAAGGATTCCATCGGACAGGTTATAACGGTGATTATATCCTCCCCCAACTTTCACTGCATACTTTTCAAATATCCGCATATTCGGCGTAGTTTTTCTCGTATCCAGAAGTTTGATTTTGCTTCCTTTAAGCAGCACCGCAATCGAATGAGTGTAGGTGGCAATTCCACTCATCCGCTGCAAAAAATTAAGTGCCGTACGCTCTCCTGACAGCAGTGCCTTGATATCTCCCCTCACAACTGCCATCAGCTGCCCGGCCTTTACTTCATCTCCATCCTTTACAGTAAACGCTGCTTCTGCCTGATTATCCAGGAGCTGGAAGACACGTTCGAAAACCCCTAATCCGGCAATGATGCCATTCTGTTTGCAAAGCAGCTGCACTTCACCTTTTTGCGGCTCTTTCATCACTGCATTCGTAGTGATATCCTCGCTTGTGATATCTTCCTTTAATGCCTGCAGGATCAAATCATCTGCATTCAGCCTCATCGTAATTTGATTGTCCATGAATTCTTTCCAGCCTCTCTGTTTCTTCTTTTATCATTTCCTGATATGTCCTTTTTAACGTATCATAATCCTCATACTGCGTGAAGTCAATCTTGTCCCAAATCCCCGGGGGGACCTCTTTTGAAACTCCCTCCTCAATCTTCGCTGCCGCACGTTTTGCAAACACCAGACTTTCAAGCAGCGAATTACTTGCCAGCCGGTTCATCCCATGTACACCGTTACAGCTGGTCTCCCCTACCGCATACAGATGATCCATAGAAGTCTTACTGAATTTATCTACTTTAATCCCACCCATAGAATAATGCTGCGCCGGTACAACCGGAATACATTCTTTCGTAATATCATACCCTTCTTCCTCCAGGCAATGGCGGTATATATTGGGGAAATGCTTTTTAATCTTCTCTTGGGGAATGTGTTCCATGGAAAGCCGCACATATGGCATATTGTCTTTTTCCATCTGCCGGTGTATCGCATCGGTTAGTAAATCCCTGGGAAGAAGCTCATCGACAAAGCGTTTCCGCTTTGCATTATAGAGAACCGCACCCTCTCCCCGGACTGATTCAGAGATCAGAAACCGTCTTCCCGGTTTCCTGGAATACAGTGTCGTCGGATGAATCTGAACATAGTCAAGGTTCTCCAACGCAACATTATGTTTCATAGCAATCGCAAGTCCGTCGCCGGTCAGATGAGGGTAATTCGTGGAATGCTCATAAAGACCGCCCACACCTCCGCAGGCCAATACCGTTTCCTCTGCCTCAATAGAAACAAGGGTCCCGTCTCCCATACGGCAAATTATACCATAGCATACATTATCCTCACAGACCAAATCAAGCATCTCCAGATGTTCCATGATGGTTACATTCGGAAGTTTTTTTACCTGATTCAGAAGCTTTTTTGTAATTTCTTCCCCTGTTATATCTTTGTGGAACAAAATACGCGGTTTTGAATGCCCCCCTTCTCGCGTAAATACAAATTCCTGCCCTTCCTGCTCAAACTCCACTCCGGCATCAACCAGGTCTTCAATAATATTGCTTGAGGATTGGATCATAATGTCCACAGCTTCCTTACAATTCTCATAATGCCCTGCACGCATGGTATCCTCAAAGTAACTGTCATAATCCTCTTGCCCACGCAGCATACAAATACCACCCTGTGCTAAAAAAGAACCGCTTTCCTGAACTCCTGCCTTGGTTATCATCAGTATCCTCTTATCACCGGGAAGATGCAATGCGCAGAACAGCCCGGCCACGCCGGTTCCAACAATTAGCACATCTACATTTTTTATCAAAGTATCCTCACCTCACTGGGCTAACTTAAGCATCTGTCTTAACGGTTCGTTTGCTTTTTTGCGCAGTTCCTCATTAATTTCTATTTGATTTTCACCGGTTTTCAATACATGACGAATCTTCTCCGGCGTAATCTTTTTCATATTAGGACAAAATTGCCGGTGTCCCACACTGTAAAACTGTTTTCCGGGATTTTTTTGCTTCAGCTCATATAGTACACCCATCTCCGTGCAGATAATAAATTCCATCGCATCACTGGCCGTAGCATAGTCAATGATTCCGGATGTACTTCCGATATAATCTGCCATTTCCAATACATCCAGCTTGCATTCCGGATGTGCCAGCACCTTCGCCTCCGGCTTGACATCTTTGGCTTTCCGGACATTTTCTCCCGTAATACTGGTATGTACATGACAAAATCCGTCATTGAAAATAAAACACTTCTCCGGCACCTGAGAAGCAATATAGCGTCCCAGATTCTCATCCGGAATAAAATAAATAAATTTCTCCGGCAAAGCTCTTACAATCCGAAGCGCATTTGAAGAAGTCACGCATACATCTGACAAAGCTTTCAGCCGTGCCGTGGAATTCACGTAGCATACTACTGCTACATCTTTATGCCTTTTACGCACTTCCCGGATCTGTTCTTCCTCAGCCATGTGCGCCATCGGACAATCCGCAAGCGTATCCGGTATCAGCACAGTCTTTCCAGGATTTAATATTTTGGCACTCTCACCCATAAAAGAAACGCCGCAAAAAACAATCGTCTCCTGTGACACCTCGGTCGCCAGTTTGCTCAGATAGTAAGAGTCTCCAATATAATCCGCCAGTTTCTGCACTTCATCATTTACATAATAATGCGCTAAAATCACCGCGTTTTTTTCTTTTTTTAACTGCTCAATTTCTTTTTTAAGATCACTCATAACGCGTCCTCCTTTATTTAATCCTCGTTGTCTGCCATTATAACATACTGAGTATTCATATGACAAGACATTTGACAAGATAGTATGGGGCTCTAATGCTTCCACATCACGACAAAAGAAAAACACCTCCGCAGAGGTGCCTTCAAACGCATGATTATGATACTCCTATAAAGAAATTGATATGATACCAGGGTCAAAAGGTCATGCTTTTTCATGCTTGCATGAAAAAGCATGACCTTGGGACCCGCAAAACATGAGAAAGTAGCCCGAATAGGGCGGATTTCGAATGTTTTTAGGATTGCGGGAACACAAAGTGCGTAGCAATCCGTAGGTATCAGGGGTCAAAATACCTTTTGACCCCGACATCATTGATATTTAATTACTGTACATTATGCTCAGTTTATTCGGTACGTTAAAGCGCATTGAAAGAATCTAAAAGGGCATTCATACTAATTATTTTGCAGCCTTTACTTTCATAATAACGCAGCATTTCGTCAATTTTCCTTTTATCATAACTTGTAATGCAATCTGATAAAACATTAACTCTATAATTTGCTTTACGTAAGTTGTAACAGGTTGATTTAACACAAGCAACAGCATCTGCTCCTGCTATGTAGAAATCACATATTTCATTTTTATTAATAAAATCTGCGAACTCCTCACTGCTTAATGTATTTCCTTTGTATTTTGTAAAAACATTTTTTGACACTATTTTCATATCCGAAGCTAATTCAGACCCACGTGTATTGGGTTTAAAAGTTCTCGTGCCGTCTGATAAATTTTCATGTCTTATATAAACAACATGAAGGGTTTTTTTTGCTGCCCAATCTATGGCTTTGTTTATATTATCAATTATTTCCTTGTAATTCTTTGTTATGTCATTTTGAATGTCTATTATTACTAATGCTTTTTTCAACATAGCGGCTCCTCCTGATAATGTAATTTGTTTACCGCTATTATAACGGATGATTAACGACAACAGTATGTCACTAATCTCTGTAAAGATTTTGAATTTGCAAAGTTTTTTCTTTGAGCATATCAATAATCTCCTGCGGTTCCAGCACCTCAACCGAATCACCGAATCCCAGGAGCAGGGAGAACCATATCCGCTCGTTTTCTATTCCGTGCGTCACCATAACAAAATCACCGTTCTCACATTCTTCGACAATTTGTCCTTTCATGTATTCCATTATGGGAACTCGCGCTTCCGCTTTACACAATAATTTCATGGGGATATAGCGGCGGGTATCATTGCTCCATTGTTTTTCCAGCAGTTCCGGGACATTTCCGTGTTCGCAGTTTATCGGTTTATCGGTAACAGTTAAATCCGTTAAGCGGTTAAGCTTAAAGAAACGGTAATCGTTTTTATAGGTGCAATACGCCAGCAGATACCAAGCGTACCATCGGTAGTTCAACGCCAGCGGTTCAACCGTCCTATGGCTTTTTTGTCCTGTGCTATCGGTATAATCAAACTCGACTATACTTTTATTATGGATTGCTTCTTCGATTTCACGCACAAATTCGGGAATATTTCCGCCCTCCCTAACAACGCCGAAGTCAATGAATACCCGTTGCTCCTCATCTTTGTAATGCCCTGCGGTCAACAGCTTTTCCAGAGTTGTATTGATTTTTTTGTTGTCATAAGCCGAACACAACCCTTTGAGTGCGGTGATGATAAAAAGATAATCTTCCATCGTGGTAATCTGCTTATTCAACTTGAAAGTGTCAAGTATTTCATATCCGCCCGATGCCCCGGTCGATGATGATATAGGAATGCCGGCGATGGAGAGAGCATCTACATCGCGCACAATCGTCCGGACCGATACCTCAAACCGCTCGGCGAGTTCCTTTGCCGAGACGACATTGCGGTTCAACAGATACATTGTAATTCCGATAAGACGGTCGATTTTCAAGTATGATCACCCCGCGCCCTTTCTTATTTTTTAATATCATTGTTTTATTTTACATACGAAGATAATTTCTAATTTACTTTAGTGTTACATTAATGTTTAGGGGACTTTTTAAATATTTTCTACCATATTTACAATCTATCCAGATTATGGTATGGTTATTGCTGTTTGAAAAGTAGGTAATCAATTAGTCAAAATAGTTATTTCGACTGGTTGGTTTTTTTGTTGCTTAATTCAGTTTTTTTTGTTTGGGATTTGTGAGGTTTTGGATGGCGTATTTTCAAGCGCATGACATCCTCCTGGTAAAGACAAGGGACAGGGATTACTTATATAACCGCATTATATGATATTGAAAATAACATGTCAATGCTCTTTAATCGCATATTTTTCGACAAAATTTTCATTAATATCCATATATTGCCAACATCTCAAATTGCTTTATTATAGTTCTGGCTCCTACTCATCATGCTCCAACAACATCTCATTGGCCATGGACGCTTTTTTTTCTGTAAAATCTGTCATCGCTTCAATTGAGTGTCTCCGATCAGCACAGTCCTGCAGCTGCTCAAAAGATTTTTCTTGCCCTTTTACAAAAAGATAAGTCATTATATCGGTACTACCGGTTCGATCAAAGTCGAGAAGCGCCTGACGATATTTAGATTTATCATGGATGGTAATCGGAAGATACCCTGCATTCAGCAGCTGCTGGTTCAGGATCATTCTTCCGGTTCGTCCATTTCCATCGCGGAAGGGATGGATCTGCTCGAATCTCATATGAAGTTCAGCAATTATTTCCAGCGTTCTGCCTGTTGGGATATCCTTTATTTCCTCCACATATTGAGACATAAGACCAGATACCAATTTAAACTCCGGGGGATAATATACTGCTTCGGCAACTGTGCCAATGTACAGGTTAATGCCTCGATATTGACCACTATCTGCATTATTAGTGAGAATAATGCCATTTACAGCCTTGATCCATTGTTCTGTGATTTCCTGGCCGCTCACATTTAAGTGTTTGATCGCCGCGAACAGATTTTTAGCTTCACTATATTCCCGATAACTATGCCCGGATCGTACCTCATCATAGTCCAGGACGGCGATCGTTTCATCCAAGGATAATGTATTTCCCTCTAAATAATTTGAAGACCAACAAAACTGATACTCAAACCCCTTATAAAAAGGCTCCCATATCAAGGGTTCCCGGATCCATGCCTTTGTCCTCGGAATCATTTCATTGACCTGGGCGACTTTTTCTTCTAAACCCTTAATTTGCATTCTTACACCTCTGACCTATTATTTGAACCTTTCCATTCGTTTATGGCCGCTTGGAGAGCCGCCGGATCACGATTAAACCAAAAGCTTGAA
>Ga0153924_1000950_pt1 | contig 16489 bp, 10 predicted proteins | sample TSNJ008MetaG_FD_104709 | JGI IMG/M metagenome (GOLD analysis project Ga0153924, IMG submission 104709) | Attine ant fungus gardens microbial communities from New Jersey, USA - TSNJ008 MetaG | ecosystem: Host-associated > Fungi > Mycelium > Unclassified | place: USA: New Jersey, Wharton State...
GCGCTGCATCGTCAGCAGCGCATAAGCCACACCAGTTTTTTATCTATAAAAGTATGTCTGCATGCCTTGCTGGACGGTGCTGACATTGAGGAGGTTCAGCTTTTAAGCGCCTTAAATGAGATTCCATTTATTCACAATGACTCCCGGCTCACATGGCTGTGTTTTGTGATTGCCACTAACGGCAGCGACCATCTTGTTGTACACGAATATATTGTTTCAAATCTACTTGAACTAATTCCAGATTGTATCTGCTTTGCTTATGGCGAGAGTGTTATTCTCTTGATGCAGCTGGCTGATGATGACACCCCGGTTCAGACCGTCATTGATAAAATAAATCCAGCATTCAGTGACGCTGGGTTTGAAATAGGCATCAGCGACCGATTCAAAAATATTCGGGATATCCGTGTGGCTTATGACAAGGCTTGTTATGCAATAAAGCTTGCTCAGCTTGCCGGCAGAAAGGAAGAGGCACATTTTTTCTCAAATTATGCACTGGCGTATTTAATGCTCCATTCTAAAGGTATTTTTAAACTAAAGGATATTCTTCCCTCAAGTATTTTAAAGTTGATGGATCATGATGAAAACTCCAAAGTCAGTTATGTCAATACCCTTTGGTGCTACTTACGGAATCAACGAAATATCGCTCAGACTGCGCGCGAGCTGTTTTTACATCGCAGCACCCTGATCCAGCGGCTGGAGCGAATATTTAAGATGCTTAATACACGGCTAGAAACATCAGATGAAAATTTATACTATAGCATTCTTCTTCGTTTATTAGAATATGAACGCGGTGAAAATAAATAAAGCCGTGGGTTCTGCTCTTTTTGCAGATTCCACGGCTTTGCATAACCTTTAAACGATGCTAGTTAACCCCCCATCAATTGCCAGAAACTGACCATTCAAATAATGCGCTCCCTCACTGGCCAAAAAGGCTAAAATAGGAGAGCAATCTTGATAGGGTTCTCCGACATAACCTACGGGAATCATCTTTTCCAGTGCCGCCATTGCCGCTTGACCTTGGGCGCTGGATTCAAACGTGTCTGCTTTGGTTACGGGTAAAAAGCAGTTGGTCACAACTCCGTAAGTGCCAAATTCCTTAGCGCACAGCCGGGTAAGGGCTACAATACCGGCTTTAGCCATACTATATCCGGTAAAGCCCGGAGTCGCACTCACGCCGGCTCCTGAGGCACAGGTGATGATTCTTCCATAATTCTGTTTCTGAAAGAAGGGCATGCATTTCTGAATCAATAACATGGTATAAATCGGCCCGCCGTCGAAAAATACCCTTGCATTATCAGGTGTTGTCTCCATGGTGTAGCGCTGATCCAATAGACCTGCTTGAGCAATGCATGCAAGTATATCAATACCTCTGAAGCTATCTGCGCAGGTTTTTACCACCTTGTCAAGATCAGCTTCATTGAGAATGTCACATGCCACCGGAACTATCTTTCCGGAAAACCCACGTGCTGCTGCTTCTTTTTTTAACTCTTTCAATTTTTCCATCCGCCGTGCCGCAATCACTACGTCTGCACCCTCCTGGGCAAAACGCAGCGCAGCACCGTAACCAACACCCGAGCTTGCTCCCACTACAATCGCTCTTTTCCCTTGCAAAATACCCATATGCTCTCCGCCTTTCCAACTGTTTCTTTCTTAGTTTACACTTTTATTATAATTTTGGAAAGTTGCGTTGTAAATCCGTCAAACTAGACTAAAAATGATTCATGGAGACCACATTTTTGAGGGTACTTATTTAAAAATAGTAAATGAATCAATCCTCAATCAAAATAATAAAAAGTATTGACTCCCACGTTGCGTTATAGTGTATGATAGAAGCATAAGGAGGAAGTACCATGCGAACAGTAAAACAAGTATCTGAACTAACTGGAATCAGTGTTCGGACTTTACATTATTACGATGAAATCAGCTTACTTAAGCCGAGCAAAGTAACCGAAACCGGATACAGAATGTATGATGATAACGCTTTACAAATTTTGCAGCAAATATTATTTTTCAAGGAATTGGATTTCCCATTAAAAGACATACGGGCGATCATGCTGAATCCCACCTATGATAAAAACAACGCATTTATCGCCCAAAGGCAGCTGATACAGGTCAAGCGCGATCGGCTTAACGAACTATTGGAGCTATTAGACAAGCTTATAAAAGGAGAGGAATGCATGAGTTTCAATGAATTTAATTTAAGTGAATATACCAATGCCTTAACAGAATTTATCACCGACAACACGGAGGAATTCATCCGGTATGGCGGAGATTTGGCCGAATACAAGCGGGTACTGGAAATGTTAGAATCAGATAGCCCCCTAAAATCCGAATTTGCACAAATGGCGATTAAGCAGTACGGCAGCATTGAAAAATTCACCGAGGCCACAAAAAGTAATCTTGCGAGATTCCCAGAAATTATGGAACAGATGAATTTCATGAAAGATGGCGTAAGCAGCTATATTGACAAGTCAAACGAATTGATGCGGCGGCTTACAGCGGATTTGAACAAGGATGTGTCTTCCAATGAAATCAAACAAATTGTTGCGGAATTAGTAGCCGCTGGAGAAGCCTATTCAAACGCAACAGACTTAGGTGAAAATTATTGGAGACTTATAGCCGATGGCTATTTATCCAATCCGACAGTTATTGAGACAACTGATCGGAAGTATGGTGACGGAGCTTCGGCTTTTATTGGAAATGCGCTGGAAGCTTATTGGAATATACCCCCTAACTGACAGCTCTACATACTCCACAACCACATCCTGAAGAATATCTTTATATTGTTCACCCAAAGCAACTGTCAAAGATATAAGTAGATTGATTATTTACAAACCATTTCCATCATGCTAAAATTTTTACAAAGGAGCGTGATACAGTGTCTCAAAGCAAAGAAACGATTTCTCGTACTATGAGTCGCATCCACAGCAAAGATACTTCAATTGAACTAAAATTGAGGAAATCTCTCTGGCATGAAGGATTTAGATACCGCAAGAATTATAAAATGCTTCCTGGCTCCCCAGATATCGCTCTTACTAAATATAAAATTGCTATATTTTGTGATAGTGAGTTTTTTCATGGAAAGGATTGGGAAGTGTTAAAACCGAGGCTGGAAGCAGGGAATAACCCCGACTACTGGGTAAAGAAGATCGGACGCAATCGTGAACGCGATATTGAAGTAGATAAAAAACTCATCGCTCTTGGTTGGACAGTCATTCACTTTTGGGGAAAAGACATTCTTAAGCGCACCGATGAATGTATTACTGTCATAAAAGAGACTATCTGGGATATGGAATTGGAGCCTTATACATTATGAGAAGGATGAGGATCTATAGTGGAGCTTTCAAAGCAAACTATGGAGTGCTTAATTTGCTCTCTATGATTTTTCTTCATAAAAAAACCGCAACCCCAGATTTCTCAAGGATTGCGGAATATTCATTTACTTATATGGTTCTAAATCAATGCTTATTCAATAATAGAAGCAACACGTCCTGAACCAACTGTACGTCCACCTTCACGAATAGCGAAAGTCAAACCTTGCTCCATAGCAATTGGATGGATCAATTCGATCGTCATCTCTACGTTATCGCCAGGCATACACATCTCAACACCATCTGGAAGATTAATTACACCAGTGATATCAGTTGTTCTGAAGTAAAACTGTGGTCTGTAGTTGTTAAAGAAAGGCGTATGACGTCCACCTTCATCTTTAGTTAAAACGTAAACCTGTGCAGTAAACTTCTTAAAAGGCTTTACTGAACCTGGTTTTGCAAGAACCTGCCCTCTTTCGATGTCAGTTCTCTGAACACCACGAAGCAAGCAACCGATGTTATCTCCAGCATATGCTTCATCAAGAAGCTTTCTGAACATCTCAATACCGGTACAAACAACTTTTCTTGTTTCCTCTTTAACGCCGACGATTTCAACTTCTTCCTGAATTCTCAGGGTACCACGTTCAACTCTACCAGTTGCAACAGTTCCGCGACCAGTGATTGAGAATACGTCTTCGACTGGCATTAAGAACGGCTTGTCAGTTTCTCTCTGAGGATCTGGAATCCAGCTGTCAACAGCATCCATTAACTCCATGATTTTATCGCCCCACTCGCTTGAAGGATCTTCAAGTGCCTTAAGAGCAGAACCTCTGATTACCGGAGTATCATCTCCAGGGAAATCATATTCGTCAAGTAATTCTCTGATTTCCATTTCTACTAATTCTAATAATTCTTCGTCGTCTACCATGTCGCACTTGTTCATGAACACAACAACATAAGGTACACCAACCTGACGTGAAAGCAAGATATGCTCTCTTGTCTGAGCCATAACACCATCAGTCGCAGCAACAACAAGGATAGCGCCATCCATCTGAGCAGCACCAGTAATCATGTTCTTTACATAATCGGCATGACCTGGGCAGTCAACGTGAGCATAATGACGATTCTTCGTTTCATACTCAACGTGAGCAGTAGAGATTGTAATACCTCTCTCTCTTTCTTCTGGAGCCTTATCGATGTTATCGAAAGCAACAGCTTCACCAGTACCTAATCTTTCATGAAGCGTCTTGGTTATTGCAGCTGTCAATGTAGTCTTACCATGGTCAACGTGACCAATAGTTCCAATATTACAATGTGGTTTGTTTCTTTCAAACTTAGCTTTTGCCATTTTGAACGTCCTCCTTAACCATAGCCCACTTGGGGGCAAATTCTTTTTTATTTTTTATTTTTTATTTTATTTTTGCTAAATTCAATTATATTTCATTTCTTCCATATATTCAAGTACAATTTCTTATTTATCTAAAGGATAAGTTCTATTTATCCTTTGTAGAAAGCACTTTTTCAGATACAGACTTTGGTACCGGCTCATATCTGTCAAAGAACATTGAATAATTACCACGTCCCTGTGTTCTTGAACGTAAATCTGTTGAATATCCGAACATCTCAGACAGTGGAACAAAGCCTCTGATTATTTTGCCGCCTCCTATGTCATCCATACCTTCAATGCGGCCACGGCGTGAGTTCAGGTCACCAATAACATCACCCATATAGTCCTCAGGGGTTGTTACTTCAACCTTCATGATCGGCTCTAGTAAAATCGAACCGCCCTTTTGCATCGCTTCTTTAAATGCCAAAGAACCGGCAATATGGAACGCCATTTCATTTGAATCGACTTCGTGATAAGAACCATCATATACAGTTGCCTTAATACCAAGCACTGGGAATCCGCCAAGAATACCTGCTTTAGCTGCTTCTTCAATACCTTCGCCAATAGCTGGGATGTATTCCTTAGGAATCGCACCACCGACAACAGATGATTCAAACTTAAATACTTCTTCTGAGTTAGCATCCATCGGCTCAAAACGTACCTTACAGTGACCGTACTGTCCACGACCTCCGGACTGCTTGGCATATTTACTATCAACTTCAACTGTCTTCGTAAAGGTTTCTTTATATGCAACCTGAGGTGCGCCAACATTAGCTTCAACCTTGAATTCACGCAGCAGTCTGTCAACAATAATCTCAAGATGAAGCTCACCCATACCTGAAATAATAACCTGACCTGTTTCATGATCTGTATGTGCTCTAAATGTCGGATCCTCTTCTGCCAGCTTCGCTAAAGCTTCACCCATCTTGCCCTGACTTGCTTTAGTTTTAGGCTCTATGGCTACATCAATAACCGGTTCCGGGAATTCCATCGATTCGAGGATAACAGGGTTGCGTTCATCACAGATCGTGTCACCGGTCGTTGTCAGCTTAAAGCCAACTGCCGCCGCGATGTCTCCGGCATATACTTTATCAAGCTCCGCACGTTTATTAGCATGCATCTGAAGGATACGACCAACACGTTCCTTCTTTCCCTTTGTTGAGTTAAATACATAAGAGCCGGAGTTCATAGAACCGGAATAAACTCTGAAGAATGCCAGCTTACCAACAAATGGATCTGTCATAATCTTAAATGCTAATGCCGAAAAAGGTTCTTCATCTGAAGAATGTCTTTCAATTTCATTCCCTTTCATATCCGTGCCTTTAATGGCAGGAATATCTGTTGGTGCGGGCATATATTCAACAACAGCATCAAGCAGCTTTTGTACGCCTTTGTTTCTATAGGCAGTGCCACAGCATACCGGAATGATTGTACATTCACAAGTTGCCTTTCTAAGGGCTGCTTTAAGCTCATCTGTTCCTGGCTCTTCGCCTTCTAAATACATCATCATCAAATCATCATCTTGTTCACAAATCTTTTCAATCATATCTGTACGATACAATTCAGCATCATCTTTCATGTCATCAGGGATGTCTGTTACCGAAATATCTTCACCCTTCTCATCATTATAGATATATGCTTGCATCTCGAACAAGTCAATGATACCTTCAAATTCATCTTCTTTACCGATTGGCAACTGAACCGGAACTGCATTCTTGCCTAATCTGGTTTTAATCATATCTACAGCATTATAGAAATCTGCTCCCAGGATATCCATCTTATTAATGAATGCCATTCTGGGGACATTATACGTATCAGCCTGACGCCATACATTCTCGGACTGTGGCTCAACGCCGCCTTTTGCACAGAAAACACCGATTGCACCATCCAGTACACGTAATGAACGCTCAACTTCAACCGTAAAATCAACGTGCCCTGGAGTGTCGATAATATTGATACGGCATTCGTCGGCATCTGATTTATTCTGACAATTTTCTTGCAAAGTCCAATGGCATGTTGTCGCTGCTGAAGTGATTGTGATCCCTCTTTCTTGCTCCTGCTCCATCCAGTCCATGGTCGCAGTGCCTTCATGAGTATCACCAATTTTATAATTCACACCGGTATAGTACAAAATACGCTCAGTAAGTGTTGTCTTACCAGCATCAATGTGTGCCATAATCCCGATGTTCCTTGTTCTCTCTAGTGGATATTCTCTTCCAGCCAAGGATAATTCCTCCTTAATTTACTCACAAAGCCTCTATCTGGTCTACCATCTATAGTGTGCAAATGCTTTGTTTGCTTCTGCCATTTTATGCATATCTTCTTTCTTCTTTACCGATGCGCCGGTGTTATTGGCTGCATCCATAAGCTCATTGGCTAATCTCTCTTCCATTGTCTTCTCGCCTCTTTTACGGGCATACAATGTCAGCCATCTTAAAGCCAAGGCTTGCTTTCTCTCAGTTCTGACCTCGATTGGCACCTGATATGTTGCACCACCAATACGTCTGGCCTTAACCTCTAGAACCGGCATAATATTATTCATCGCTTCTTCAAATACTTCGATAGCCTCTTTGCCGGTTTTTGCCTGAATCCTTTCAAATGCTCCATAGACAATCTTCTGAGCAATCCCCCTCTTACCATCTAACATAATGTTATTGATAAGCTTGGTCACAACCTTATTGTTGTAGATCGGATCCGCTAATACATCTCTCTTCTGGGTGTGTCCTTTTCTTGGCACGTTTCTTCCCTCCTTAATAATCAATTAGATCATAGGTACTCACATAATTGTGTTCGCGCTCGAACTATACTTATATAAACCAGCAACACATCGTTACTTTGGTAAAATAATGCTACATTCGTCGCAATAGTATCAATGAAAACTTTTACTTAGCATCCTTAGGTCTTTTAGCACCATATTTAGAACGTGCCTGCCTTCTCTTAGCTACGCCTGCCGTATCAAGAGTACCCCTGACAATGTGATACCTTGTACCTGGTAAATCTTTTACCCTACCACCGCGGACAAGTACAACACTATGCTCCTGAAGGTTGTGACCTTCGCCAGGAATATAGCCTGTAACCTCGATTCCGTTAGACAAACGAACTCTGGCAATTTTTCTAAGCGCTGAGTTAGGTTTCTTAGGAGTTGCTGTCTTAACTGCAGTACACACACCTCTCTTTTGCGGTGATGACAAATCACTTGTCTTTTTATGCAAAGAGTTATAGCTTTTCTGAAGCGCCGGTGCAGTAGATTTCTTTTCTACAGTTTGTCTTCCTTTTCTTACTAACTGGTTAAATGTTGGCATTATTTTCACCTCCTGTAAATAAAAATTAATGGTTGCCGTATGAAATAATCTTCTACGGTTTGCGTACAGAATAAATGTCTGTCAGTGCACACTTGAAAATTATAACAAGTCTTAAAAGGCTTGTCAATTGCTTTTTCTGTATTTTTTCTATTCATATCCATTATTTCCCTAATTATAAAAAATATTCACTCTATACGCATCTGATCCCGGAACAACCAAACCCCTATACTATAACAATCATAGTATAGGGGTCCGTATACCATATAACTCGTTACTTAAGCATTTGTTTTCCAAAGCCCATGGAGATTGCAGTATGCGTATGCGGATATGGCCTTGTCAGACTCCGTCAATACAAAGTTAAGGTCAGGGCTATCTCCAACCATCAGCTCCTTACGCTGCGCACCTTCCTGAGTGAACAAATACACCCACCCAATATGATGTTCTTTTGTCATCGGATGATCCACCGTACTAACATGAACGTTAACATTGCTGCCAACCACTGTAATTACCGGCAAATGTTTTTCAGTTGCTCCATCTGATGTGTTTGAAACAAGTTCGGTCATATTCTCCCCGCAACAGACAACACTGACACCTGCATCTTCAATTAAACCAATAACATTTCCACAATGCTTACAAATAAAAAACTTAGGTACTTTTCTCATCTCGGACTCCTTTCCCGATATAATCAGTTAGCTTGTTATAATTAATTATACATGGAAGACGCCGATTTTTCAATGTTTATTATAAATAATAATTTATTACCGTATATTGCCGTTAATTACCGTTTATTACCGTTTACTGTTATGTTGTAGCATCCGCATCATCTTCAGGTTCCTTCGATTCACTAGGCTCCTGATTTATTATTAGATCCTCTTCTTCCCTCTTTACCTCTGTATCCAGCAAGACATTCCGGTAACGCTTCATCCCTGTTCCTGCCGGTATCAGCTTACCAATCAGAACATTTTCCTTTAAGCCAATCAGCGGATCTACTTTTCCTTTAATTGCTGCCTCTGTAAGAACCTTAGTGGTCTCCTGGAAAGAAGCTGCTGACAAGAATGAATTTGTTGCTAAGGACGCCTTCGTAATACCAAGCATTACCTGCGTTCCCTCCGCCGGAGTCATATCCTGATCTTCGAGATTTTCATTGATCTCATTAAAATCAAGAACATCTACTAAGGTTCCCGGAAGGTACTCAGTATCTCCACTGCTCTCTATTCGAACCTTCTTAAGCATCTGACGCACGATAACTTCAACGTGCTTATCATTGATTTCAACGCCTTGAAGTCGATAAACTCTTTGCACCTCTTGAATCATGTAATCCTGAACAGCTCGAACACCTTTAATCTTTAAGAGGTCGTGAGGATTAATGCTTCCCTCTGTTAATTCATCTCCCGCTTCAAGGGTCTGCCCTTCCTGAACTTTAATACGTGATCCATAAGGAATCAAATAGGCTTTCACTTCATCAGTTTCGTTATTGGTAATGACTACCTCACGCTTCTTTTTCGTATCCCTGATGGAAATCACGCCGCCAAACTCTGCGATGATAGCCAGCCCTTTTGGTTTTCTTGCTTCAAATAACTCTTCAACCCTTGGAAGACCTTGTGTGATGTCATCACCGGCAACGCCTCCTGTATGGAATGTACGCATAGTCAGCTGTGTCCCGGGCTCACCGATAGACTGAGCAGCGATGATACCAACAGCTTCACCTACCTGCACGGCCTGGCCGGTTGCCATGTTGGCACCGTAGCATTTTGCACACACACCAATATGAGACTTACACGAAAGCACCGTACGGATTTTAACCTTTGTAATATTGGCCTTTTCAACCATCGCAGCACGTCTTGGTGTAATCATATGGTTTGCTTTTACAATAACCTCTTTCGTTTCTGGGTCAACAATATCTTCCGCAGCACATCTGCCGATCATACGCTCTTCGAGACTCTCTATGCCTTCCTTGCCATCTGCGAAGGCTTCAATCCACATCCCTGATATTTCACTGCCTTCGCAGCAGTCTACTTCACGGATGATCAAATCCTGCGACACGTCAACAAGACGACGGGTTAAATATCCTGAATCGGCTGTACGTAAAGCCGTATCGGAAAGACCTTTACGGGCACCATGAGCGGAAATAAAGTATTCCAAAACATCAAGGCCTTCACGGAAGTTAGACTTGATTGGAAGTTCAATGGTCCGCCCGGTAGTATCTGCCATAAGACCACGCATGCCCGCTAACTGCTTAATCTGCTGATTGGAACCACGGGCTCCTGAATCAGCCATCATATAAATATTATTGTACTTATCAAGACCTGTCAGCAAAGCATCTGTTATCTTATCATCCGCCTGCTTCCATGAATCAATAACCGCTTTATAACGCTCTTCCTCCGTCACAAGCCCCCTGCGGTAATTATTAGTGATCGTGCTAATTGTCTTTTCAGTATCTTCGAGAACACTCTTCTTAGCTTCAGGCACCGTCATATCCGAAACAGATACAGTAATAGCACTCTGAGTGGAATATTTGTAGCCCATTCCTTTGATACTATCAAGCACTTCCGCAGTCTTTGTGGCGCCATGAGTATTGATGCACATATCAATGACCTTCTTCAGCTGCTTCTTTCCAACAAGGAAATCAATTTCCGGAAGCAGATAATTATCTTTGATTGTGCGGTCTACAAATCCTAAGTCCTGAGGTATGATTTCATTGAAGAGCAAGCGTCCTAAAGTCGTCTCAATCGTCTTTTGCATCTTCACGCCGTCAACGACGGCTTCTCTACGAACCTTGATCCGGGCATGAAGTTTAATGGTTTTATTCTCATAAGCCAAAATCGCTTCGTTGACATTCTTAAAGAACTTTCCTTCACCGGCAACGCCTGGTTTTTCTAAAGTCAGATAATAAATGCCTAGAACCATATCCTGAGAAGGAACAGCAACGGGGGCGCCATCTGAAGGCTTCAAGAGATTGTTTGGCGATAGTAATAGGAAGCGGCACTCCGCCTGTGCTTCCACGAACAACGGTACATGGACAGCCATCTGATCCCCATCAAAGTCGGCATTATATGCTGTACAAACCAACGGGTGAAGCTTGATCGCTTTACCTTCCACAAGTACCGGCTCAAAAGCCTGAATGCCAAGTCTGTGGAGCGTCGGCGCACGATTAAGCATTACCGGATGCTCTTTAATAACATCTTCTAAGACATCCCAAACTTCTGCCTGCAAGCGTTCAACCATCTTCTTGGCAGACTTAATATTATGAGCCTGACCACTGCCCACAAGCTCTTTCATCACAAAAGGCTTAAACAATTCAATAGCCATTTCCTTTGGCAATCCACATTGGTAGATTTTCAATTCCGGTCCCACCACAATAACAGAACGTCCTGAATAATCAACACGTTTTCCAAGTAAGTTCTGACGGAAACGCCCTTGCTTACCTTTTAACATATCTGACAAGGACTTTAAGGCTCTGTTGCCGGGTCCTGTAACAGGCCTGCCGCGACGGCCATTATCAATCAAAGCGTCAACGGCTTCCTGAAGCATCCTTTTTTCATTCCTAACGATAATATCAGGCGCGCCCAACTCCAACAATCTTTTCAAGCGATTATTACGGTTTATGATTCTCCGATATAAATCATTCAAATCGGAGGTCGCAAAACGTCCGCCGTCTAACTGAACCATCGGACGGATATCCGGCGGGATGACCGGCACAACATTTAAAATCATCCATTCAGGACGATTTCCCGAACCCCTGAAAGCTTCAACAACTTCCAAACGTTTAATAATTCTGGCTCTTTTCTGGCCTGATGAATCCTTAAGGCCCTTTTTAAGCTCAACCGCCTCTTTATTCAAATCAATATTTCTTAATAATTCCTGAACTGACTCCGCTCCCATACCCACACGGAATGAGTTTCCATATTTATCGTAGGCATCACGGAATTCTTTTTCTGATACAACTTGCTTATACTGTAAATCACTGTCACCTTTATCTAAAACAACATACGATGCAAAGTAAAGAACTTTTTCAAGATTTCTTGGTGACATATCCAAAATAAGACCAAGACGGCTGGGAATTCCTTTAAAATACCAAATATGAGATACCGGTGCCGCCAACTCAATGTGACCCATTCTCTCTCTTCTTACATTAGCCTTGGTAATCTCAACGCCACAGCGGTCACAAATAACACCTTTATAACGAATTTTCTTATACTTACCACAATGGCACTCCCAGTCCTTGCTGGGTCCAAAAATCCTCTCACAAAACAAACCGTCCTTTTCCGGTTTCAGCGTTCTATAGTTAATAGTCTCGGGCTTTTTAACCTCTCCCCTAGACCACTCTCTTATTTTTTCAGATGAAGCCAAACCAATCTTAATGGCGTCAAATGACATCGGTTGATATGTTTCACCACTATTTAACTCAGGCATCAAACGGTACTCCTTTCTTTAGTCTATGTTGGAATCTTTGTCAAAAAATTCAAAATCTTCTTCGTCATCTTCGGCTTCGATATCATCCACATCGACCAACTCATCAGAATCAATGACCTGCTCTTTGTATCCATACTCACCCAACGATTCATTTTCGTAAGCTAATGGCGGCGCATCTTCCATATACGTGGCCAAATCTTCATCGCCATAATCATAGCTTTCTCCGATTTCAACTTCTGTCTGATCATCCCTTAAGACACGCACATCAAGCGCAAGTGACTGCAGTTCCTTTAGTAATACCTTAAATGATTCTGGAATACCTGGTTCCGTTATATTCTCACCCTTAATAATCGCTTCATAAGTCTTGACACGCCCCGTTACATCATCAGATTTAAATGTTAATATTTCCTGAAGCGTATAGGATGCGCCATAAGCCTCTAAAGCCCAAACTTCCATTTCACCAAATCTCTGTCCGCCAAATTGTGCCTTACCGCCCAACGGCTGCTGTGTTACTAAGGAATATGGACCGGTAGAACGGGCATGGATCTTGTCGTCAACCAAGTGATGGAGTTTAAGATAATGCATATAACCAACAGTTACCGGGCTATCAAACTCTTCTCCCGTTCGACCGTCGCGCAGGGTCACCTTACCCGAACGACTGATTGGCACTCCCTGCCATTCTGTTGAATATTGCTTGTTTTCAGATAAATATTCCATTACTGACGGGTTCAGCGTGCTTTTCCACTTCTTGCCAAATTCGTCAGAATCGCTATTAACATAATCATTGGCTAATTCTAGCGTATCCATAATATCATTCTCATCAGCACCATCAAAAACCGGTGTTTCCACATTGAATCCTAAGGCTTTGGCCGCCAGCCCTAAATGGACCTCAAGTACCTGTCCAATGTTCATACGGGAAGGTACGCCAAGAGGATTCAACACAATATCAAGAGGTCTTCCATTCGGTAAAAACGGCATATCCTCCACCGGTAAAATACGCGAAACAACACCTTTATTACCATGGCGTCCGGCCATCTTGTCACCAACAGATATCTTTCTCTTCTGGGCAATATAAACTCGAACAGATTGATTGACGCCTGGTGATAACTCATCGCCATTCTCTCTGGTAAATACCTTGGTATCTAAAATAATTCCATAGTCTCCATGGGGAACCTTCAAAGAAGTATCCCTGACTTCACGAGCTTTTTCACCGAAAATCGCCCGTAACAGGCGTTCTTCTGCAGTCAGCTCTGTTTCTCCCTTTGGAGTGACCTTGCCAACAAGAATATCTCCTGCGCGAACCTCGGCGCCGACTCTGATAATGCCGCGTTCATCCAGATTCTTTAAGGCATCATCACCAACCCCCGGGACATCGCGGGTTATTTCTTCCGGACCTAATTTCGTATCTCTGGCTTCAGCTTCATATTCTGCAATATGAATGGACGTATAAACATCCTCCTGAACAAGTCGCTCACTCAAGAGCACCGCATCCTCAAAGTTGTAGCCCTCCCAGGTCATAAAACCAATCAAAGGGTTCTTTCCTAATGCGATTTCACCACTGCTTGTTGAAGGTCCGTCTGCTAATACGTCACCTTCTTTGACCTTGGCGCCTTTAAATACAATAGGGCGCTGATTATAGCAAGCTCCTTGGTTACTCCCGATAAACTTCTGTAATTTATATCTATCTTTTGTTCCATCTAAAGTTTTCACAACAATTTCATTGGCCGCGGACTTCTCAACAATACCGGCGCGTCTGGCAACGATACAAACACCGGAATCAACCGCCGCTTTCGTTTCCATCCCAGTACCGACAATCGGCGCCTCAGTAAGCATTAGCGGAACAGCTTGACGCTGCATGTTAGAACCCATTAACGCACGGTTTGCATCATCATTCTCAAGGAAAGGAATCATGGAGGTCGCAACGGAAAATACCATCTTAGGCGATACGTCCATTAAGTCGACTCTTGACCTTAGGAACTCAGAAGTCAATTCATGATAACGCCCGGATATATTCTTATTGACAAAGTATCCATTATCATCAAGAGGTTCATTAGCCTGAGCGACCGTATATTTATCCTCCTCATCGGCAGTGATATAGATAACCTCTTCCATAACTCTTGGATTATCAGGGTCTGTCTTATCTATCTTTCTGTAAGGCGCTTCAATAAAACCGTACTTGTTAATTCGTGCATAAGTTGCCAGTGAATTAATCAAGCCGATGTTAGGACCTTCAGGCGTCTCAATCGGGCACATCCTGCCATAATGGGAATAATGAACATCACGAACTTCGAAACCGGCTCTTTCCCTGGAGAGTCCACCTGGTCCCAATGCTGAAAGCCGGCGCTTATGGGTCAATTCTGAAAGCGGGTTGTTCTGATCCATAAACTGGGATAGCTGCGAGCTTCCGAAAAACTCCTTGACGGCTGCCGTCACCGGTTTAATATTAATTAAGGATTGTGGTGAAATGCCTTCTAAATCTTGTGTTGTCATTCTTTCACGCACAACACGCTCCATTCTGGAAAGCCCAATCCGGTATTGGTTTTGAAGAAGCTCACCGACCGCACGAATTCTACGGTTCCCTAAATGGTCAATATCATCAACTTTCCCGATATCATATTCCAGATGAATATTATAATTAATTGATGCCATAATATCTTCTTTAGTGATATGCATCGGGATCAGCTCATGCAGATTCTTTCTCAGGGCTATCCTAAGCTCAGCTTCATCTGTATACTCTTCTAAAATAGAGCACAAGAGCGGATAATAGACCATCTCTGTCACGCCGACCTCTAAAGGATCGAAATCTACATAAGAGGCCAAATCCACAACCATGTTAGATAACACTTTGACATCACGGTCATCTACCCTGATTGCAACTGAAGTTATGGCGGCGTTCTGGATAATCACTGCCAACTCTTCTGAAACAACCGTGCCCGCTTCTGCTAAAATCTCTCCGGTTGACATATCCACAACATCCTCTGCTAGAGGATAATTCGTTATTCTGCTTTTCAATGATAGCTTTTTATTAAACTTATATCGTCCAACCTTGGCAAGGTCATACCGCCGCGAATCAAAAAACATCGCATTGATTAAGCTTTCCGCGCTTTCTACAGACAGCGGCTCACCCGGACGGATTTTCTTATATAGTTCTAAAATGCCGTCTTGGTAGTTATCAGATACATCCTTCGAGATGCTTGCCATAATCTTTGGCTCTTCACCAAACAAGTCAAGAATCTCTTGATTCGTACCTATACCAAGGGAGCGGATTAATACTGTAATCGGCACCTTTCGTGTGCGGTCTACACGAACATAAAAAATATCATTAGAATCTGTTTCATATTCTAACCATGCACCGCGGTTAGGAATCACTGTTGCAGAAAACAGCTCCTTTCCAATCTTATCATGGGCAATGCCATAATAAATACCTGGTGATCGAACCAACTGACTGACAATAACACGTTCTGCCCCATTGATGACAAAAGTTCCAGTCTCAGTCATCATCGGGAGATCCCCCATGAAAATTTCATGCTCGTTAATCTCGTCAGTCTCTTTATTCATAAGACGTACTCTGACTTTCAAAGGCGCGGCATATGTGGCATCGCGCTCTTTGCATTCTTCAATGGTATATTTAATATCATCTTCACATAAAGTAAAGTCTGTGAACTCTAAACTCAGCTGTCCACTATAATCGGCAATAGGAGATATATCCTCAAATACTTCTTTTAATCCAGAATCCAGAAACCAATTGTACGAATCTTTTTGAACCTCGATAAGATTCGGCATTTGGAGTACTTCTTTTTGCCCGGAATAGCTCATTCTTATGCCTTTTCCACTCTTGACAGGTTTAATTCTGCTGTTGCTCATTGACGTTATTCACTCCTTAAATCTTCGTAAACGAGTTACTAATAAATGGTATTTATGCCTTAATAGGCGTAAAACTCCATATTAATTGCATCTTAATATCTTAGCACGGTGGGGGTTGGTGTGTCAAGAAAAAAATACTTATAAAACCATTACAAAAGGTGCCTCCTGATGAGGCACCAAAATCTATTCTACTAATCTTATTTATCTTGTCA
>Ga0153924_1000951_pt1 | contig 16463 bp, 7 predicted proteins | sample TSNJ008MetaG_FD_104709 | JGI IMG/M metagenome (GOLD analysis project Ga0153924, IMG submission 104709) | Attine ant fungus gardens microbial communities from New Jersey, USA - TSNJ008 MetaG | ecosystem: Host-associated > Fungi > Mycelium > Unclassified | place: USA: New Jersey, Wharton State...
CCTGCACTCCATCTCACATGAGCACCGCCATACTCGTCTCCGCAAGCTTCTTCGTCTAACAAGCCAGTAGACAAATGAGATAAAGCTTGCTTGAGAGTCTTTTCGTCAGACGACTCGTCCATTCTCAAGGATAGTTGCGGAGGACTTGATAGATTTTGCCACGATGGCGAGATTGGCGAGGTTGGCGAGGTTGACGAGGGCGATGAGATAAGAGGGAACAGGAGGAAAATGCTGCATGCAATGGAATCAATAGTGTCGGGCGAAAGAAGCAGATGAGTGTTTTCATTTGGATTTGTGAGACCCCATAGATTGAACAATATACGACTACGGAGAGGTGATGTTGGAAGATTTGCAACAGCCTTGGTACACCATAAGCAGCGTTCTGCACTTGCGAGCTAACCCAAAGAAGTAACTAAATTGATTAAATGAATCAGACACCCGTAATAGCTCACCTCATTTGCCGGAGGCCAAGTTTTGGCTATTAACTCAAACGCATCCACTGCCAACCATCTCTCCTCTTCGACCTTACCTGCATCACCCATGTTGACATTACTATGCCCACTGCCTACAAATGGCACCAACAAAGCGGAAAGAACCAATGACTCATGTGGTAGATATACTGACCGCAGAGATACAGAACTCGATCCCGAACCTTGCCACAATACCTGATGCAGGTACTTGACCGACGGGACATGGGGTTGGGTATGAGATGTCGAGGTTATGAGATTGTACGCAGAGGCAGAGGCGGAAGCAAAGGTAGCCGATACATTGAACGATGATGCTGAGGGTGGATTGAATAGTCCTTCGTATGGGCTTGTTGGACTACGATACTCTGATTTCTTTGAATAAGATCCAGTACCACTACCTGAAGCAGCCCCAGAAAAGCTCCCACTGGATGAGGCCGCCGTGTTATTTGAGAATGGTAAATTTAGGTTGGAAGCGCCAGTCAACACCGTGTTGAGCGTATCACCATATTTACTCTTTCCTCCTGTGGGAGACAATAAACCCCTCGTAGAGACATTGACCCTGGCAGCCCAACATGCTCGAGAAACATCATCAGTAAACTTCCTGTTCTCATCGACCGCAGCTTCACGCGCATGGTCCACAACATTCCGAAATCCCAGCTTCGCAGCGAGTCTTGATCCCGGTTTCTGTGTCTGTAAAGTAGATTGCGGCCGCTGTGGAAAGGGGATAGCAGTAGAAGAAGATACAGAGGTCGGCTGACGATGATGCTGCTGTTCTGAAGGCGTCGGCGTCGGCGTCGGCGTCCGAGACCGACTGTCGCTGGCATTTCCCTGACGGACAGGCAAGAGCACATGTTGTCGTACGGAATTCCACCTGGCCCGTGCACGCGAAAGGGACGGTTCAGAGGAACTCATTGTGTTCAAGCTGTTGAACGAGCCGTGGGAACTCCGATAAATTACTCTCGTCCTACACAATCATCTGAGGACGAAATCTAGGCAACTTTCTCTCAAACTTGGGATTTATTCCGCTTCAAGAAGAGGTCTCATATGACAAAATTGTTCACTTTAAGTCTTGTCCGGGGTCGGAGGAGATCTCGCTCATAATCACAATTTTCCCGTTATCGTCGCGCAGAGTTGGCAGCTTCTCACTCGAAATATATTAATCTACCACTGAGTATGTCCCGATGATAAGGAGAGCCTGAGAATGCTCCCAGGTTTTGCTTATATAATAGGAATACCTACTTCAAGATCAGTTGGCTTAGAACGTCCACACTAAATATCAAAATTTCCTAGACATATATCATTTGCAGATATTCTGTACACTTAACAAACTGCCACAACCATCGGCACCTTTATTTTTTTTTCTCTTGTTTTGTTTTGATATATTCATTGCACGCTCCATTCTTACACGATGTTCAACCTAAATGCTTTCTTATAAAGTTGATAAGCCAGTTGATAGGAAATGAAGTGAATCTTCATATTTCCACCTGTATACAACATGCTGAGGATGACACTACGTTCATAGCTACTCTGTCATTCTATTATACTACATGGAATTTTTGTTTTCTGGATGATAGTTTCAAGGACCCTCCTTATAGAAAATCATAACACTACATGCAGGTGCCATAGAAAAATCAATGGCCTCCGAAATGGGCATGAAAAATTTATTCATGGTTGAATGAATGTAGAACGATGCAAAGAGAAAGTCCGAAGCCAAATGTATATCCCAATAAACATAATCGAATGATGAAATGATGGATTTTGAGGAAGGGGTATCCAAAAACGCTGTGTTCTAAAGCTAGCGATGCAGTTGAAGCGATATAGTACCGAAAACGACAGTGAGCAATGATTGCATGCTGAAAAGCTGAAGGAACGTGAGGTGACATCTTTTCCAGACATTTCGAATCAGAGACCTGATCTAATAAGGAGGACGCTTGAATTCATCACTGATGTTCTGTGCCTCTTGGTCGTAATTGTCTCCCTTGACATGCCCTGTTGCATCGTATGCCAGATATGGCTCCGTGTCTGCGGGGTTATCGAAAGTGTCCATCTACACTAGTGTCAGTTGCTGAGTTAGAGCTTGAAATGACGGGCCACTTGCCTGTACATGAACTCCTTCAGTTTTAGTGGAAACCTTAGGGCGAAATCCGGGACGGAAGGCAAGCGTGGAAGCTTCGGTCGTAGACCTGAAGTTGACATGAGAGATAAAACGCCACTCGGGCCAAGAAAGTCATACAACATACGGGAACATTTCAGCACTTCTAGAAGTAAACTGATTCAACCGACGGACAACTCGACACGCAACAATCTAAATCACCTTTTAACGACACGTTACAATCATGAAAAAGGTGTGGACACCTACCGTCGAGGCGATGGCAGCAGGAACATTGGCGATAATGGACATGACAGCATTCAAGTTAAGCAGCATGAAGACCTGTGAAAGTTATTAAGGTTCGACGTGAAGTATGAATATGCAATTGAATCTCGACGGACCGTTGCAAGGGAGTTAGCCAAGAAGCTGTTCATAATCAGGACATGCTATAAAGAACATTTTCCTGGGTATACTTACGCAATTAGGAAGTAAATGAGTCCATCGCCGAAGATAAGTCCAACTAGACGAGATCTGCCGGTTCGAGGTGAAAGTAGCTTGTATGCAGTCAAGCACAGTACGGTGAAATCAAACACCATCGAATAGATGAAGCTGATGGCCAGGATGCGGTTCTGGGTTGATACGATAGCACAACCTTGGCCGGGAATCCAGACAGCAGTGAGCAAGACACCTGCTAAAGTAAGCTTATATGCGGAGAGGGAGTGCATATACCTACCGTGGAGCAACAGAGACCAGTGTCCCAGGATAACAAGCACAAGGAATATTACGAGCCATTTGTTCTGTGACCAGACGGCCATTCTAGACAGTAATCGGCCATATTATCCAATCAGTCAAGTTGGCCACTCACGTTCGCAATGAAAGGTTGATGCTAGCCAGACCAACTGAAGCATTCCCAAGGACCTGTATTGGGTATCAGTCCCTGTATAGTTGGGAAACAGATGATAAATCACTTGGATATAGGTGTAAAGAACTTGGCAGTTGATGACACTGAGAAAACTGATCAAGCCTGGATAGAATATAGGATGGCGTGTATACTTACGTTGTCACATTGAGGGAAATGGCACTATATTTTTGTCAGCACAAAAAAACACAGAAAGATGAAGCTGCGACTGACATGCCAACAAGTGCAAATAAGAGGCAGTAACGGTTCAGGAAATAAAATATCTGATGTGAAAATGAGTATGGATTCATAGAGTGAACATCTTCATATGGACTGACCATTGGCCATCGGAACTTCTTGCTGCCAGAAACGTATTTCCAGTCAAAATTAAGGGACGTGAACCATTCCCATCTGGTGATACGTGAATATGAGTAGAAGCCTGGAGCGATTATCAAACATACATGTAAACCCCTAGCAGTGCATGCATGAAGCGGTCAAAGGCGACTATATAGGTTGTGAATAATCGCTAGGACAGATGAGCAGAGCGTATACCGGCATCCTTCTGGATCTCTTCTGTTGAAGACCAGTTAACCATTGTGATAGGTTGCGGGGCAGAGAAAGATGGCTCGAAGGGAAGCGGATGTAGCCAAGAAGGGGTACTTATAGGGACATGTGATAACTTCGACGTAAGAACTTAAGAAGTTCTTTTGCTTCCCACAATTTGCCCACACGAACCCCCGGCTAGATCCTAGTTTTAATTTCCCTGTTTATCCCAAATCTACTAGTAATGCTGTCCTGTAACAGCTGGGCCTGGAGGTCGAAGCTAGCAGCGCAGGATCATCCCCAGGTTACTCTGTCCAGATACTTACGCGACTGGCGTGGTTCTGTGTCGATTTTTCCAACGGGTAACCCCTAAAAGGCACCTTTTGATATCACATTGCTCCAATCTCAGATCTTGACTCGCTGACGATCTCATGCTTCTGGACTGAACCGCTAGCAGCTTTCGACACTGGCTTCTGTTGTCTCACCAGATTTTGTCAGTTCTAGAATTTTTCTAGAATTTTCATGGGTTGAAGCTGAACTGCGATAAGTTCATCAGACGGTCAGAGATGCATGTGCTGCTTTCCACTGCTGTATAATGATGGATTCTTCAAACGATACGTTTATCTCGATTCTGGGGTGAATAGTTATCGTAGTAGTAATTGGTCCCTGTACCTAGACAAAAGCAAATTTTTCCTGATAACAATTTTGTATTAATCGGCTTCCTGAAATAAAACACATCAAGGTTTCGCGACTCGAAATAATTCGACCTCGTCGGCAGAACTTCGTGCGCATTAACTCAACTCCAAATCTGTGACAAGCTTTCAGTCATTGTAATTACCAAAATCATTGACTTTGTTCACTCAGTACCTTGAATATATCGAACTTGAATATGTAAATAATAATTCAATACCAAATTCATTGTCATCAAGAACTTTGACTGCTGTAAGTGCTGCCATGTTCTCAAAAGAACACTTTTCTGATCTAGAATAGGCAACTCGACACTCAGAGTCGCGAGAACTGAGGATTATAGGCAAGTAAGCACATATTTATACAAGTCCAAATATGTCTCGCAATGATGATGAATCCGCGGATCCAGCACTCAGGAACGGCAACCATTTGATATTGCGATGGCAATGTGCGTCGGGTTATCGGGACGAATTTGCCATCACAACACTTCAGAATTGAGATTTCACTTGCTCTCTCTCTACTGAACCTATCAGCAGTTCATTTGATTCTTATTGGTCATGGAATACAACTTCCAAGAACTGGAAACACTAAATTTTATTCACGTTCAGTGGGTGTCCAATCAAAAGAAAGACCATTGAGAACTGGGTACCTATGAATAGATTAAAGTGACGCCACCGGCGGGTGGAGCTGACACTGGCCAGGCTCACAAAGCATCAACAACTATACGGTGCATAGCCCAGTCATTTTCAGGTCGTGGTCTTCGATCCAAAGGAACCCCTGAGAACTCCAGCAAGGACGCTTGGAGCCGCATTGGAGTGACCCTATACGCGTCTATCAACGAGCCAAGGCTTCCATTTATCAGAACCAGTCACCCTTTATTTATTTTAATTTCAGGATCTCTAGCCTACGGCAGGAGGAACTGAATCATTTCCAAGATTCTTCTAGCATTCCCACAGATTTATACCACTATTCATTCACTCCCTGTGGCGGCAGCTAGGGAAATGCTTCTTGGTCCATATAACGCAACCGGTGTTTATTACTAAGGATCACGTCGACTGTAACACCGGATATCAAGCTTGTCATTGTTTTTGGAACATGACTAGTCAACGGGGGTCCTATCACTCACAGTGATCAGTCCGACTTACCCCATAAGCCCGACTTCTTCATAACTGTGCGCTGGATAATGCGATTTCCAAGGACTACTATTATAACGTATCTTGCCTTCTTTTCTGGTCGTCGCTGGCAGACATTCGCTAATTTGAAACTCCGCCATTATTATCGTAGCTGATGATCATTCCCCTCAATTCCACGACAGTTACGATAACGATGGACCAGTTTTCACTCTTCTGGAATCTTACTTTGATCGGAAATTACAAGAGCTCGCAAAAAATGGAAGTGATCAATGATTTAAGACAAATCGATAAGCCGATTACACCCACCGTGAGCCAAACTGACCCTAACGATGAGGGGCTATCAATTTTCACATGAGCCAAGATTTCATAATCGACCGCTGCCAGTCATTCACGAAAAGAGATGAAATTATATGAACTTCTTTCCCTCTCCTTTTGTCTTTTATTCAGGGAGGGATTCTCTTTTGACTTCCAGAGCCATTGATTATATCGACTGACATTCTGTAAGTTCCTTCTGGCCTGGTTTTATCATATCCATCCTTCTCCGTCAATGGATCTCTCCTAACGCGTTGGACTCGGACAACCCTTGACTAACATGCGTGAGTTCTTGTTCGGCATCACCCCTGCTACTTTTGAATGATTCCTTTAGGGACAAAGGCTAACATCTATCCCTGCTCTTGACATGCAAGTTCTTTCTGGCCGACTATCCACCTGCCACTCCTCACTCAACCGGTAACCTGACATACCAAAGTCGGAGAACGACCTTGGTGGACAAATTGGTATAAGTGGATCGAAGACAACGAATTGAAATTCAACAAAGATCAGACTCTGTTCAAGGAATCTTCCTATCGTAATCGTTGCTGCCATTCCTCGGCCGAAGGCTCTCTTCCGATGCTTAGGATTTGAACCTCGTTCCTGCTTATGGTTAGGATGTCGGTGTTTGTCGATTTATTCTTCTGTCCTATCATGAACGCCCCTCGCTCGTTACTACACGACACAACCCATTTTCATTTTGTTCTCTGGATTACTGTGAATCATGTTATAACGGTTCCCACGCGAGCTACGCGTTGACTAACGAAATTCGGCATGGTTTGCAATGCACTCATTCAAAGAGTCCAAATTACCTACAAAGTTGAATGTTAAGTCCCAAGTTTGGATAAATGGATTGTGTTGCAGGACCCTGCTTCTAGCACTTCGTGATTACATGTTTCACGACGCGACTAGTCCAAGAAGTGGGCTGAGGCTGAGACCTCAGTCCTGATCCTCGGAAGGACCTCAAATTGAAGGTTCTTGCGCATTTTTGGAAACTTTGTCTAGATGCTATTTGAACCTTGAAAGTTGAATAAGCATAAGAACATACATAAGAAGCATCGTCTAGAAAATAAGGTTAATTACTTCTACATGAATGTTGCATTTATATTGTTACGTCCAGAACGTGGAACATTTAGGTTGTTATTCATACTACGGACATTCATAGGGAATGTAAGGGTTGGTTATTTGAATCATCACAATACTAGCATACGCCCTATATGTAATAAAGAGCACCTTTGACACATTATTCAATTAAATCTCGGCATTTAAATTGTGGAGATTTCCCGAGCTAAAACATCAAGAAATACGAAGAGATAAAATCAAAGTTTCGAATGTCAGGAATCCAATCGAGACTTTAGATTTGACGCGTATTAGGTGTAACCAGGAGAATACTGAAGGTGGGTTAAATGCGGTCAACACAATAAAATAGAGCTTTGAGTGAGGCTGGGGTGTCTGGTGCGGTCCTTGGGAGCGCGTACCATAAGCTCTGGGTTCGGTGATTCTCAGAGAGTTTCGTTCTTTTCCAGGTCGACTTCAACGTCAGTGTCGCTTCCTTCACATGGTTGCTTCATCTCGCTTGTATATTCGGTATCAATTTCCTCTTCAGCGCGAGTGAAAGTCTCCATCTATCGAAAAGTCAGCATAAGATTATAGGCAGAGGATTTGTATTGAAGGCAAAATTTAAAATTCACTTAGAATGTATGCCTAGGATAGGGCAAATAGAAGTCTATCCAGTAGAATCTTGCAAAGCAAAGACTGGAATACAACACATACCTGTACGTGAACGCCTGTCCCACCATTCCTGGGTGGGGCACGCGATGTAACTCCCCTGACAGCGAGAGAAGCCGAAGGACCTTTGAATTGATTGCCAGCAGACTGCGAGCTGGAACTAAAGTCAAAGTGATCAATATGAACAGATGGCAACCTTGCTCAAATACATACAACACATCAGCTCCAGTCTGGGTGAAGGACGTTAGGCGGCGGACGGCACGGCATGCAACAATCTAGAAATAGGGCCGTCAACTCTAGCTGGATATATTTTGAATATATCTACTCACTGTTGTGCAGACTGCAGCAGGGACGTTGAAGACAACGCTCATAATCTGATTCAAATTTAATACCATGAAAACGGTGGCCAGGAGGTTCGCCACAAATCTAAAAGTTGAAAAAGTTGGTACACATAGAAAGTTAGGGCGCCTAAATCCAGAGAGCTGACGCACGCGAGGATGAAATATATCAAACCATCGGTGAAGATCATCTTGGCCAGCCGACTCGTTCTCAACATTCCAGAGCGAGCACCAGAGAGCTTGTACGTGTTCAGGAGGAGGACGATGAGGTCGAATATCATGGAATAAATAAAGATAGCAGCCAAAATATGATTACGAGTCTCGGTGATGACGCATCCAGTTTCGGGAACCCACATAGCCTTCAGTTGTATGCCTAAAAAGTCAAATTATCAGACCGCGGATGATCGGTATGTTCGACGGTGTCACCTTGCAGGATAATAGACCAATGGCCTAGGATGACCATAACTAAGAGACAGACTATATACCGGTTTTGTGCCCAAATGGCCATGCTATCCGTAAAGATGGGGCCCTCAATAACGTTTACCTCCCCAAGTTCCACTCACGTTCTTATGGACAAGCTGATGCTGGCGAGCCCAACAGCAGCATCACCCGCAATTTGGTTGAAGGTAAATATGGCTTGGCAATCTATTTTCCTAGCAGCCACAGCTTCAACACTACACCTGGATAGTTCAAAACCTGCTACTTACTCTGTCGCATCAAATGAGATGATACTTGAGACTTGTGAACTTTGTTATCTGTATGCTAAGAGAATTTACATACATTCCGATCAAAGCGAACAACAATAAGTATCGATTTGCGAAGTAGAAAATCTGGATCATTCTCACTGAGACTGAATCCTTTATCACCGGAATTTATGAGGAGCACGTACCAATGGCCATCGGAACTTTTTTCTGCCGCGAATAAGGTCTAACTCGAAGTCCAATGAGAGAAACCATTCGTAGCTAATGTGGCACTGAAGTGAATAACAACCTTTCTACTCCAGTAATAAGAGGATCACATACACATAGAGGCCAATGAGGGCATGCATAAACTTCACCATGATAGCGCCTTCCTTGATTATTTCATCGGGGGATGACCACTCCGGCATGGTTGGCAATTGAAATAAAAGGGAGAAAAATGAAAGGAATGGAACAGAAGAGAGTATAGCAAGGGGTAAAGACTATATTCTACTCCTTCTGGAGGACGTGGAAAGGACGACCTTGATCAAACTCTCGGCCCTTTTCCTTAAATACGCAGCCGCAAGTCGATAGGCCCTGACTATCCAGAAGTGAAAAGAAGCTTAGCTTAGCTTCGCATGTCTTACTAAATTTACGCAGCCTGTTGAAAGGGAAGCCTTATTGGCAATTATAACCAGCGCTTATCAGCTTCCATTTTGAATAAAAAAAGTCTTCAATCTCAGGGATGCCTCTTTTGGGACGAAGAACATATGTAAAGGTCTTGTTTTTTGATGTCTTTCACATCACTCCGACGCCGGACAACGTGTAGTGATGTCATGCCCAGTCACTCACTGATGGGATTTCAATTCAGTTTCTGCGATACAAGATCAGAGGCCAGGTCCAGAGGATGAATTACGCTAACATACGACCGGATAGAAGCAAGGAATTCTAATGGGGCGATAGCAATGAGGAATACCATGGCCACCCAGTGTCTGCCTGAGAAAATTATGTAAGTATCAGGGTGATACAAGTCGAAATGACCGAAAAACATCCGCAGACCTTCTTTCATCCAGTGATCCTCATCACTTGGGTTGGAAGGCAACAAAATAAACCAGACAAGCTACGAAAAACCATGGTTTGTGACAAATTTTGTTGTATAGTTGTCTCATACAACAATAGGCACGAAGCACTAGAATTATACAAACATTTCCATGAAGCTCAAAGCAGAGCTAGTTACGACATAAGCTTGGCTTATTTAGGGTTCGATTGGGGCCTAAGGCATCCGTGGAAAGCTTTGCTTCAACACAACTGGAATTATATCCGGTTACCTTGTTGGATTGTAATATATCCTATGCATAGAAAGCAGATAGTTTTCAGGCTGATACAATGAAGGCTTTGGCTGCCATTAATCAGCTTCAGACAATTCGAAAGGTGATACTTATTTTGAGTCCATCACAGAATTAGGCTAGAGAAGCAATCATCAATCCTTTCTAGCTTTGTACCTATAGACACCATCGGTTTTTCGACTTGAAGATCACTGTTAGTTATATCAATATCACGCTCCGTCAACTTCTCTAAAACAGAGATTAACTTCACCTTTTTTAAAAAATTTATAGTGCAGGGCTTGATTGCGGTCTACAGCAGCATACAGAGTAAAGTCCTATCTACACAAACACAAGTGAAAATCAGATTACTCGCAACTGATCCGAACAATTTGAAGAAAGGGAGAAAAAAGGGAAAAGGAAGAAAAGGAAGGGGGTCAGAAATTGGTAGCAGACAACGTCGGCTAGATTATGTAGTCCAAGCAAACGCTGAAGGATTGCCGAACAGAATTCATTCCAAATTTATACATGAAGCAGCTGCAGCCGTTCATGTTGACGATTTTTGTGACACAGAGCTAGGTGTTAAGTTACTCTGGTCGATCGGCGGGGCGACGAGGCGAGGTCGAATTGATGAAGGGAAGCGAATGTGAGAGCTCTGTGTGTACTTAACCTCCCCACAGAACCGTGGGAAAAACTGAACCACATGTTCAAGGAGCGCCTATGTGATCATTCCCCGGTACAAAGGGCTTGGTATGTCAAATAAATATTCAGTTTTTGCTACCACACCTACTACCCTTCTTTTCTACGTCAATTTAGCGGCTACAAATATTGATCGTGGTCAATGTGATGAAACGACACTCTCCTTGTGGTTGACACTCAGGAATGTTTGCATTTTCATTCCTTTCATGGGACTCAGAGTCAGCTTGGATTGGATTGAGTATGTCAGAACATCAGGACAGGGGTTAGAAAGTACATTTGACGACGGAAGGCAATACTCACACAAAGGCATGAGGTCTCCCATGCCTTTGACATGCAGTGAGTCAACCAATTGCTGGAAACCATGTCAGCCGAAAGAAAATGGTTGACGCAAACTGAGGCACTTGTGACTTCGCCATGCTTCTGATATCTGGACAATGATAATCAAATTCATCCCCGTTAGGAGTTACAGTTGCTTCGGATGGTTCTGCGGCCTTGTTCACCTGATAACATCATATCCCCTTTGGCAACGTTGTTTCGTGCTCCCTCTACCCAAACCCAAAGTTTTATCAATGGCAAACCCAAGTGACACTGATATTCTGGTACCAACTATCCAAATTGTCGGTGAGTATAACCCATTGGCTCAATCTGTCAGTTGCCTTAATTGCATCCAGAATTCATTGGGAAGTTTGGTCATGAATTTCCACAATCATTGGTTGTCAAGCACTCCGACAAGGCGAATGGTCCCAGTCATCTCCGAGACACTGAAGGGAAACTCAAGAAAAACTTCAAGGGAGAGCAGCATCTTAAATTGACAAGCAAATGGTGAGTTAAACGCCACATGCCTAAGCAATGCTAACCATTCGCACAATGTAGTATTGTCAAGCAAGGAAGTGACCTGGATATTGAGATACACAGAAAGCATCCTCTGCGATGGAAGATCTCCAGTCTTGGGGATTTCTCAGAGGATGATCCTCTGTGTAAAGCCAGCGTTAAGTTTGACGATCTATGGGATCACCTGGTATCTGAAACACAGGAAGGAACCAAATGTAAGTTTATCTTTTCCTCGATTGCTCCAAACCTGCTCAGAATACTTTCAGCAAATTTTAAGGTGGAATTCCTCAATGGAATTGCAGGATTACGATTCTGGATCGTTGTCGAGGTATGCTATCATGGTTGTTGTCAACATGTAGATAGTCTGCTCAAGTCTAAATGTAGGCTGACAACTGTGACCTGAGCGCCCTGGATGGACAAATCAAGAGCACAATTGAGGACCTGAACAATTTCCGGCCTACCATGTATCGTCTCGGTTCTGCAAATGATGTGGGTGGGATGTTGGTTGAGTTCAGAACAGCTATCAGTGGGGTAAATCATCATTGACTAGCACCCATGCACGTTATCTGACTCGAAGCAGCTGAATTCTATAGTGAAATCGGTGTTTTCTTGCACTGATGTTGTTTACAAAGTTGGCTACCTTTCCAATTTTCAACGTGAATAATACTGATAAATTTGGCAGCATTTCAAAGCTCAAGAGGGATCTTACAGAGAAATGAAAAAAATGGCAGAAAACATCACAAGGATAGCTTCCCAGATGGAACGGTTCAAGGAAGTTCCAAAATCAAACGAACTGCGTGCTACTATCAGTGAACTTCCTGGAATGATAGAAGAAGTGATCGACTTTATTGAGCAGTGGCTCAAAAGCTGGTCAGGTGTGTATTAAGTTGCATGAGATGGATTGACAACTGAGCCGTTGGTCGCAGCCAAACACATCCTCATGAGGACAAAGCTATTGAATTGCGGAAGAAACTGGATGCTTTCGCGAAAAATTTTAACTGGGATCTAGAGATCCAAGCAGAGCAAGGTATGATTTTTGTGCCTGATATTCATTGTTCAATCTGACTGATTTGTGGTTGCCATCAGCCACTATGACGAAAAATGTGAAAACGGTTGCCGACAAGGAGCTGGATGATTTGGTGAGCACCCTTGGGGAGAATAGGCTTCCTCTACGCAAATCATGTATGGAAGGCACCCGCACTGCCTTCTTACAGGAGATTGAGCACGAGATCAAGAACATCAATAGCCCCAGTATGATTTGGATAAGGGGATCCCCTGGCGTTGGGAAATCTGCCTTGGCAGCTAGCATTGCCAATCGGCTAGTGGACCAGAAGCGCCGTGTAATCGCATACCGATTCAACCACACACATTCTACCCTCACCACCAAGACCCTCTGGTGCACTGTTGCCTGCGATCTTGCCCGCCTGTTCCCTTCCCTTCGCCAACACTTAGATCAAGGAAATCAAGGGCACGACTCATCTGACATTGATCGGCTTTTCAAATTGCTCATCGAGGTACCACTATCTGCGCTGGATGATGCTATTCCGCGTGAGGAGCTTCCAGTGATTGTGATAGATGCACTGGATGAGTGTGGTGGCCCGAGGCACGACGCGTCTGGGGAGGATTTCCAAAGTCTATTGCATACGCTCAAGCGTTGGATTCAGGTTGATCACTTGAAGAAGTTCAAGTCGGTCATCACTAGCCGGCCAGATGACCGTATTACCTTTTCTGATTCCATCAGCATCCACGATATTCCTTCTGGCTATGAAGTCAAGCCGGGGGACAGTGTCTCAAATGACATCCGTACATTCCTCAAGTCGTGCCTCGAGAATATGGACATGAACAATGGATTGATCGAACAGGCTCTTGATTACCTGGTTCCTCGTGCTGCCGGCAGATTTATCTGGGCAACAACGGTTGCCAACTTCCTCGAACTCGATCCCGAAGGCCGGTTTGCCATGCTTAAAAAGGGTGATGGGAAGGGTTTGACAAGCTTGTATTCCCTGTTTTCAACTATTATCAAAGCATCATTCCGACATGATCTCGAAGAGGAAGAGATCGGAGCAGTCGCCTCGGTTATGGGTGCAATGGTCTTTTCCAAGCAACCGCTTGATGATAATGCGCTTATCATACTTCCCCAAGTCAAGATACCAGACTCAGATGCAAACAGGCTAGGGCTTATCCGCAAGGGTCTTGCGTCCGTCATTGACTCCGGTCCTATTCTTCATTTTCACCATCGCTCGTTCAAGGATTTTCTTCTATCAACCTTCTTTGTACAAGAGTTACCTGAATTTTCCACTGTTCAAGATCGAGGCCATAACGAACGTCAACTTTCTGTGTTGTGTTTGAAAACCCTTGTATCATCCAAGCTCCATTTCAATATGTGCAACTTGAAGTCTTCAGTCATAGAGAATATTAATATTCAGTCTACTGTCAAATCCACTATCCCTCCTCTCATCTTATATTCATCTTTGTTCTGGGTAGACCACCTTATCCAGACTCCCTCTGACGAGAAGATGATGGAGGCAGTGAAATTTGTGATGTACGAGAAGTTACTGTTCTGGTTGGAGGTCATGAGCCTGACAGGGAACGCATATGAAGCATATCTGATCCTCAGAAGAGCTTTAACATGGCAGGTGTGTTTCCAGATCATTTCTCTGAAATACATCTGACGTTGGCTGGCCAGTCCCTCAACCCTGATCATGAGCTGACACTGTTTATCCACGATGCTCGCCGATTCGTTTTTGCATTCATCAATCCAATCTCTCAGTCCGCCCCTCATGTTTATATCTCAGCACTCCCCTTCGCGCCTGAGCAATCTCATGTTGCCACAAAGTACTGTCCGAGGGTCCCCAACACTCTTGCGATCACTCAAGGGAAACCCAGTCAATGGTCCATGATGGCATTCACTGCAAAGCACCACAAGGATCGGGTGGAGTATATGGTCTTCTCGCCGGATGAAAGTACATTTGCTTCCATATTAGGACCATTTCGTGGAATTATGTATGTCTGTGACTCTGAAACAGGCTATTGCATTTCGGGTCCATTCAAGCTGCCTGGTTATGAGTTTGTAAATGATGCCCGCTTCAGTCCTGATGGGAAGCATATTCTAGTCAAATTTGCCACTCATGCAGTAGTCTGGGACATTGAGATGGGTGAGGAATAGTTTCAAATCCAGGGCTGTAATTACGCCTTCATTCATCAGGGTAGAAGAATTGCCTCCACACATTGGATAGATGAAGATGAAAGCTCCTTTCAGCTGACTGACTTAGAAACCTTGGAAGAAAATATGGTCTCGGGCAGCTCTGAAGCCTCGGATATCTCTGAAGATGAAGGTACCTTGGACGACTTTGAAGATGAAGATGCCTTCGACGACTTTGAAGATGAAAATGCCTCCGACGACTTTAGAGATCATATTCTAGTCCGGGTCTGGGATGCTAGCAGTGGTACACTAATATCCAACAGGCTGTTGGAGGTGAATGATGCTGATGTCAGCCGATTTTCACCTGATGGGCGTTTTCTGACCGTAGGAAGAAAGTCTGAGAAAGTCATTGAATTATGGAACTTGGAAGATGTCAGGGATCCCCAATGATTTGCATATCCTCGTGGAAAATTGTCATTCCTCCGCTTTTCTCCAACTAGCGACACTTTGATGGCCGTATTCAAGAAAAAACCTCGTCATATTTACCTTTGGAGATTGGACACACAAGAGATGGTATCCTTCAGCCATGATTTCGACTGTGCGCCACATGTTGTTCATTCACCCCTTACCAATTACCTTTTTATCCCACGAGATCACACAGTGGAGATATGGGATGTCTCTACGACCGGCTCAAAAATGGTCTGGGAGGCGAAGTCTCCAGTCGGTTCATACGTAACGAGTGTCTGTCCATCACGCGATGGCCACAGGCTTTTAGTTGGATATTATGGTGGAAGTATGAGGATGTGGAACCTAGACCTAGAGGATCTGACAGGAAATCGGGCTGACGCTCAAGATGATACTTATACGCAACAAGTTATTAGAATTTCACCCTCTGGAAAGGTGGCAGTTACAGCATCGGAATTTTACAACATCAAGATCCTAGATGCAAATACTGGGGAAGTCGTAGCGCGTACAGATGTCGAGTACGAAGACGGCACGGATATTGCATTTTCCCCAGATGAAAGCCAGGTAGCGTTTTTGTCTGAATATCTCATCACCATATGGGATATAATTTACCTGGAGAAGCGCGTCTCATTCAAGCCCTGGCCGAGAAAAAAGGCCCGGGGATCGGGCGTCGCCTTCCAAACATGTAATGACCCGGTTACGTTTGCCGTCACACGTTATGGCTTAAAAATGCTCCAAGTTTGGTATTGGAAGGATCCTGCAGGTTTTGAATGCACGTATTCTTTAAACTTCGGGAGGCCAAATAACTTATACCTGGCACCCGATGGCTTGTCCTTCGTCATCATGTATGTATCTTGCTGCCATATACGGGATCACGACACTCCCGGATCTCCTTCCTTTGTCAACTGTTATTCATGGAATCACGACACTGCCCAGTTTGATCTTGTCCACTTTGACGATCAAGTGCATATCTGTCAGTCACCTACGTACCCACCTGCGTACTCACCTGACGGGAAATTCTCTGCATGTTGGTCCCCCGATGACTCCCATGTCCGAGTCTGGGATAACCGAACTGGCCAGCTCGTTTCCAAGTTTCCAGCGTCCCCGCCATATGATATTGCCCTCTCACCTGCTC
>Ga0153924_1000953_pt1 | contig 16417 bp, 27 predicted proteins | sample TSNJ008MetaG_FD_104709 | JGI IMG/M metagenome (GOLD analysis project Ga0153924, IMG submission 104709) | Attine ant fungus gardens microbial communities from New Jersey, USA - TSNJ008 MetaG | ecosystem: Host-associated > Fungi > Mycelium > Unclassified | place: USA: New Jersey, Wharton State...
CATAATGATTAAATTACTTCACCAGTTGCGTCGACGCCTCCCACATGACAACTCTGATTACAAGAAACGAGATCTAGACCCGTGTGCCCCGGAAATCTTTAGTTATTAGCCTTCATCATGGATTTTCCATATAAACGTTCCTCAAAGCTTTATCAAAAATTCAGAGTTCTACTTACCAGTTGTCTCTTCTTTTCACCATGCATTCACTTTTCAAGATTTTTTGCACTCTCGTCTCCACGACCTCCTTTTGGATCGCGTTTACGCCACCTAATCTACCCCCTGCAAAAGACGAAGGGGCAGAGTCAACAGCATTGGAAGTCCTCCTCAGACAACGCCCTTTGTTTACCTTAGTGAAAGTGAGCTATCAAAACATCAAACTATCGTTGAAGCTACCGAAACGTTGATCCGCATTTTAGGGCTCCTATGTTTGCATTTCCCTTGCTGAAATAGCAGTCATTATTGCACTACATGTGCCTGACCGATTTAACTCCCGCTTGGTGCTGTCGTGTCTCATTTTTCCCGGTGGGACAGCGGAACGCATCAATACTCCACTCTTATCTATCATTGGGGCATTCATGGTAACTGTTGGAGGCCTCATAAGACTTGATTGTTATCGACGATTGGGCAGGATGTTTACCTTTGAGATGAGCATTCGAAAGGATCATATGCTTGTCACGTCGGGACCCTATGGTGTAGTTCGCCATCCAGGATATACTGGAATGTTCCTTGTAATCAGTGGAATGTTGCTTTTGCATGCATCTGAAGTGAGTTCATACTGACGGCAAAGGTTACCACCATTTATAACCATTAAATTTATTTCAGGGCTCTTGGTTGAGGGAGAGTGGTGTGCTGAAAATCGCAATGATAAAAATATTCCTAGGACTTTATTATGGATTAGTTGTAGCCTTCATGTTTGGGCTACTGAGACGTATGTCGAAAGAGGACAAGGCGTTGTACCTGTTGGTTGGAAAAGAATGGGAAGACTGGGCAGAGAGGGTCCCATATAGGCTGCTCCCTTCCATCTATTGATCGCCCAAGCTTTTATGGATCGTCCAGGCCGCTTCCTTTTGTCTATTTACTGTACAATACGTCGCTATAAAATGAAGATGTTGCATTCAAGAAGTGATTTATTTTAGAATCCCCAAAACGAGTAAAAATATCCATTCATTCATCGATCAAAACTCAAACCATATATCAGACCCTCCTTCAAACAACAACAGAAACATTCAAGTACTGTAGTAACTACAGTCAGAGGATCGAAAGAAACTTTAGAAAGTTGAAAATATTCCAGATTTCTGATGGAGAGGGGAATGACTCTAGCAATTGATTAAATGGCGGGGTCAGCCTTTAGAAGAGATGACTTGGGAGGATCCTACAGGAAGCTTCAAAGGCATGTCATGAGTCTCACACAAAAGAACCAGGCATCCCCAGGATGCCCATGCTCTGAATCTGATAGCAAAATTGCAAAGACGCAATCCTAGGAGGGGGTGATGCGTCTAACTCATGTACGTCACATCTATCTGCATCATCCCACGGGGGACTTCACCATCAACATTCACACCTAACTTGGAACGACCCCGGTCGACTTCCTCTGAAGCTCAGGTGTAGTCAGTAGTGTACCACTATGTATCTCACCACCGCATCTTAACACCTGCTTGTTACAGTGTACAAATACAGGATTCTCTCTCTCACATACGTCACATTGCCTCTACCCCAAACATCTATGAGAAAACTTCGCCCACACCCTCCCCTATGGCTACACGCCTTCTGTAGCCACACCACCCAATGCAGGGCCCTGCTTAGGCCCTCCACATCTTAGCACTAGCTTGTTGTGGAATATAATGCTGAATCCAAAAAAAATGTATGTCACATGACTGAGACGTTGCACGCCTATATAGTCAGATGTTTGTCGTTGGTAGCTCTAGTCTTGACCTGGTCAATACTATATCGCTGTTCTAACACAGGGTCCTGGGAATTCGTAACAGTCAAGGTACCATCAACAAAAGACATATAACAGAATTGGGGCCTAGCGACGGCTACGGAATGACATGTGAATGACATATGGTCGACTGTCAGACATATCGCGATGGTCGTCAGCTATGCGATGTGGCTCATGACACATACTGATAGTTATAAACGATTTCTTGCGGAAGGTCTTTTTCTTTGGCTTTCTTCTTGTTCATCTGTGTCTTGCGCCCTAGGTCGCCTCACACTCGGCACTGGTGTCGTTTTCTGCATTCAATTTTTCTTCCAAGAACTGGTTTCTACCCTATAAGGTCTCCACCCAGTATAATGTCTGCACGGAAGATTTGTGTCACTTTTCTTCTCATTGCGCTCTCCTCCTTGAATGCTCAAGCGGCCCCTACTTTTTCTCAATCTCTCGATGTCTGCGGTTTCAACGGTGTATGTTTCTATCTGGTGTCAGCATATATTGCTAATTTACCTCTGTTCGTAACTTTCTCGTATTTTGAATGTGTGGGACGATAGGGCCAAGTCAAGACAATTACCCAGACAGTGACAGTCACCGCTGCTTCATCCGCCCAGACGTCCAGCGACGTTGTCGGTAAGTGATAATCTTTGACTTATGGGATTGTCAATAAGACTCCTGGTTTAGGTCACAATGGTGGAGGCAGCAGTACAGGCAGCAGTACAGGCAGCAGTACGTGTAGTATAGTATCTGCATTCTCATTGGTGTCATGTTCAAATTCCAGGTGGAATAAACAACAATAGCAATGCTGGAGCCGGAAGCAGCAGCAGTGGCGGGAACGGTCGTAGCAGCAATGGCGGGAATGGTGGTAACAGTAACGAGGGAAGTAACAGTGGCGGAAGTGGCAGCAACAGTAATGAAGGAAGTGTCAACAATGGCGGAATTGGGAGCAACGGTAATGGAGGGAGTAGTAACAACGGCAATGGAGGAAGTAGTAACAACAATACCGACATACAATCCTCCTTGAGTAAGCCTCAAGTTCTAACAAACCCCACATGATCATACTTACTATCATCCTTCAGCTCTTGACCCTAGAGCCATCGCCACTGGTTTCGAGAACGATGGCCAGGATGTGCCCACAGATGGCCAAGTTGCTTCCCTCACTTCCTCCAACAACTTCATCAATTTCTGTTTAACTGTCCCTCAGCTACCGATCACCAATGGCAAGCAAATCACCAATGGTTCATGCAATCCTGCCCCCATTGGCCTTATTCCTGCAGTTGATAATATGCCTTCATCTAAATTCTCCTTCCCGCTTAACTTCGGTGCTGTTAAAACCAACACAGCATTCACAATCAAGATGCAGATCCAAAACATGCAAACTGGATTCTTTGTTAATGCCCAGGAAAATTACTTCGCTGCTCCGCAACAGCTCAACAACAAAGGGCAGATTCAAGGCCATTCTCATGTTGTCATCGAACAGCTCGATTCAATTGAACAGACAGTGACGACTAATCCTCAAAAATTTGCATTCTTCAAAGGCTTAAACGATGCTGCTGTCAATGGGCTTCTAACTGCTGATGTAACGAACGGTCTTCCCGTTGGTGCCTACAAATTGTCGTCCATCAACTCTGCCGCGAACCACCAGCCTGTTATTGTCCCTATTGCTCAACACGGGTCTCTCGATGATGCCATCTACGTAAGTTTCACATCTCATACCTCATCCCTTATCTGAACGATGCGATTCTTCTTTCCAAAATCTTCAGTTCTTCGTCACTGATGACGGTAAACCACCCACCGGCGCTCCTTTCAACAGCGGCGGTGGTGCAGTCTCATCCGTGACCAGTTCGACCTCATCCGTGACCAGTTCGGCCTCATCCGTGACCAGCTCGGCCTCATCTGTGACCAGCTCAGCCTCAAGCCTCGTAACTGGTTCCAGTGTAGCTATTCCTAGTGCATCCACTACCGGCAAGGACATTAAAGGCAATCCGAAATCAACATCTGCGGCAGGCAGTGGCAACGAGCAGCTGACTACGACTGTCGTTGCCTCCCACAAGGCTGGTGCAAGTGCTGTGTCTGCCACTGTAACAGCGACAGGTAAAATTACAGGAACTTCTACTGCCTCCGCCTCCGCTTCTGCTTCCAATTTTGCCATCCCGACTCCCCAGGGAAACAATACCGTTGATAGCGGAAACGATCCCAAGGACACTTCCAAGGACAACAAAACATCAGTTGGCAAGGGGGGCATTGCTGATCAAAAGAATTAAAATTTCCTCAAATCCTCCACCATGTGCCGACAATCTGGTGTTCCTTTCCCTCTGATGGACCCTTATTTATTATTTTTAGATCATGGTGTAGTCCAGGTGTCTTTGCCATTGCGCGATCTCCGTTTTGCTATTCAGTATTTCCCTTTATTGTAATTGTGCTTGATAGAAAAAACAGTCGAGTACTGGGGTGGTCGTTCAGTTGCAATCAGGAAAGAGTCGATGTCATCGTCTTTTTACCTCAAGAACAAGGTACTCTATAGTGTTTCTCGCCGTTCAAACACGAGATGAAGCAACTTCTGCCATGCAAATTTGAGAAAGGTCTACTCAACCACATTAAGTACCAGTAACAAAAAAAAGCTCTAAACATTTCTGTACTCGAGTCCAGGCGCACCAGGTTCCGAACTTTCAATTAAAACCTTTGTGAACCCATTTTCGCCTCCCTCTGCCCTTTGTACTGCCTCCTCGACGGACACAATCTCAACATTGGCAAGACCCAGAGATTTCTTGAGATACGGTGCCAACTCCTGCAATACATGAAGTTCCGTGAATGGCAATGTTCTATTGAACGCTGTCTGGGCACCATACTGCGCCATACGTTTCTGTCAATGATAAAGTCAATCAAAGATGATGATTTCTCATCAATTGTGACAGTACCTTGAATGTTTGAATGAAAGGCATAGCCCTCTTATCCTTGATCAAGCCCTTCTTCACCAACAGTTCCTTGACTTTCGCATCGTCAACTCTATCCTCTGCCTTCACATATGCCTCTTGTATGATACCAACACACACGTCCTGCCACTCGGGAAACACTGTCGCGACATAGATTCTAACCGCTTTTTCCTTCTTAGGGTCAAACATCAAGTCGCCGTTCGCACCACCCTTCTTCGATTTAGTCTTCATGTGCATCTTGACCAGACCAGCTTCTGCATCTCGAATGCTCTTAACCGTACCCCGCATGTACTCTGCAATCTCCAATAAACCTCGATCTACAGGTTTGTCAGGTGTAGGCCAGAGAGCGAGCTGGATCGATTGCGGCTGGTTGAGGATAGCTGGCGAGGACCAGATGTGATCGGCAAAGTGGGGAGCGATAGGCGTGATGATGAGGGCAGCAATGCGAATCCAATAGGTGATGAGATCGACGTGCATGCCGACGTCGGAAGTGACTTCACGGTACCAATCACGAACGATCTGGAGTTCGTAGAAGCCGTATTTGAGCGCATCCTTGTAATTTGTACTGGAACAGTCAGATGAGCGGAGCTATACAAAGGTCTGAAGATACATACGCTTCGTAATGGCTTTGTGTTATATTAATGAGCTCGTTGATCTCCTGCTCGAAGACATCATCAAAGTAGCTTCGAGATCCGCGCCTCAAGCTCTTTTCGTCGTCTTTCAAGGTCTCCTGTGACAAGGTATATCATCCAGGCCATCGTGGACCAGATACAAGCACATACCTCACACCATCCCAAAAGTGTATGTACCCTCAAGATATTTGCATTTGCACTCTTCTCTTCGAAATTCGCATCTTCCAACCCATCTCCAGCATCAGCCAAGGATAGCCTTGTCGCGTCCGCACCAAACTTCTCAATCGCCTCTCTTAATGTCAATGAATTGCCTGTACTCTTACTCATCTTCTTTCCGTTCAACATCAAATGACCGTTTGTCCGCATACTCAAAGGGAATTGATGTTCAGGGAATAATGCGGCGTGGTTGTACAATGCAAACGTCAAGTGGTTCGGGATAAGGTCTTTGGCGGAGGATCGAATATCGAAAGGGTAGAAGTATTCGAATTCATGTTTCAGCCTATCGGCTTTCTCTTTTGGTAACGGGGAAAGAGAGGGGAATGGACCGTCTGCGAGGATATATTCCCATATTTCATCAATCATTTGGTCGGGGGAAATTTCAAGAGGACCAACTTTTGAGCCATCGAGGCTCCCACCTGCGAAAACAGCGCATCCAGTCAGCACACAAGGGGCACAGAAAACTTTTCAGCGTACCATGCAACAGATGAGCAACAGTATAGTAACTCATATAGATTGTCGAGTCACTCAGACTCTCAACTAAAAACTGAGGGTCCCAAGGCAGTTTGGATCCAAGACCATAAGTTCTCGCACAGGCCCACTGATTCAACCACGCGAGAGTCTTTTCAAACCCATGTCTCGTCTCTTCCGTATACGTGTTCATCTTCTTCAACAATCCCTCAACTTGTTTCCTCCATTTTTCCTCGCCATAATCCAAGTACCATTGATCCATCAACGCAACGACACACTCATCTCCCGATCGCGAAAGAACGAACCCTTCAGGCTCCGCGTATGCAAACGCAGATCCGGATCGAATGAGTAATTCCCGAACTTTTGGTTTGGCTTCTTGCACAGGTTGACCAGAAAATTCACCGATGATCATGGTACCGTTATAGAAACCCTCCTTATAGGTAATCTCCTTTGCCTCTGCCAACTGCTTGGTATCCTTGGCGGATTGGATTTTCAGGTTTTTCACGATAGTGGGGGCAAGGAGATTGCCATACTCAGGCGTGCTCAAGACTGGGACGGGGTCGATAGCGGCCCACGAAGGATCGATCTTATAGTACTCAGCTTTTTTACGAAGGTCCATCAAAGTTTGGTAGTCGTCAGGAGAATCGGATGGAACGGAGGTGACGACACCAGTACCCTTGGTTGCGAGTACAGTATCCATGGGCAAGACATAGACTTCTGAGTGAATCGCAAGAGGTGCTTTAATTTTGCTTCCAATCAGCTGAGAGCCTTGCACCTCGAGAAGTTGGTTGACTTCGCCATGGGGTGTGGAGATGCCCTGGAATGCCATGTTACGAGCGGCGCGGTATGTACAGAGGTACGCTTCCTTTTCGTTGGCAGCGAAGATGCCGTACTTGAGAGCTGGTCCAACGTAGCAGTTGGTTTGACCATACCTATAAACCAATCAGCGTCAAAAACAATGAGCCAGCCATACGAACTGACATCGTCTCGGGTCGAAGCGTAGCAGCAATCATAAAGACCTTTCTCCCGTCTACCTTGTTCTCAACAACCTCCTTCACAGCGGGACTCCATCTAACGACCTCCATCTTCAGCGCAGTATATTCTTGTGGTCCAACACCCTCACCGTCCTGTCGGTCATGATCCATACAGGGTTGACCATCCTTAGGGCTGTAGACAGTATAACGTTCACCAAACTTAATTTTTCCGAGTTTGTAGAGCTTGTTGACCTGCCAACGGACAAAAGCATCATAGTAGGGATTGGCGTCCGTGGTAAGGAAAGAACGGCGCCAGTCTATACGCGAACCGAACGCATTATTATCAGCCTAGAAGCATTACTCGGTGAATACATAATGATCCAAAGGAAGAAGTGTCGTACAATAGCAATGGGAGGGAAATAGGTTAGCCAATGGAGAGGATCGGCAAACTTCTTGATATCAATGCGGGGCACGCCAATGGATTCCATAATTTGAAATTGGTATGTAAAGCCGGTCGATTTAGCGACGAGTTTGCCTTTCTTGGCTTTTGACTTGTCATCGGACGTTGTGTCTTTTTCGTTTTCTTTGATTTCTTCGGCTTCGGCAGCTTGTTGTATTTGAGCCTGAACCTCCTCATATCGCTCGAAGTCCTGACCAAACAGTTCCATCTCACGGATAATTTTGTCTGCGGATGCCTATGAAAACATGAAAGGTTCGTTCAACATGTACAAAAACAGATGAACATACCTTGATAGGCATTCCGGTGACGTGGAAACCATGAGGGAACAAAGCGCGCTTGCCCAACATACGTTGATATCCTGTCGCAAATTCGATTTTTGAAATGGTGAATGCATGCCCTAGATGCAAACTGCCGTTCATATATGGGTATGGGTAGTTGCCGAACCACTTCGGATAATTTGAATAGAGCTCTGCTTTGGAAAGACCAACAACATCTTGTTGAGGGGGTGCATCGACCTCGAATATGTGCTGTGATTGCCAACGATCTTGATATTTCTTTTCCAACGACTTCAGATAGTCGCGTTTGGCTGTCTGGTGTCACATCAAGAACGTGAACAAAGGGCCGAAGTTGTGAAAGAAATCCAAGCACCTGGGCAAGTTCGATAGTCTGAGCCATAGAAAAATTCCGGGACCTGGAGAGCCTGTAGAGACTATAGAAGGAGGGACAGAGAAGTGAGTTCTGTATCGAGTAAATCAGTTTGTCGAGTTTTGTCCAATTGCATTGGATGGGATCAACTCGAGTCACGCCTAACTTGTCCGTTATCGAGATAAGATAACGATAAATTTGCATCGAATCAGTCACATGATCTAAATATATCACATGATTATATACCGCGTTCTGACGCGTATTTAAATCACTGCCCCAATGCCTGGTCCAATCAACAAGAAGAAACGCAAAGCACAGTCAAAAAACAAGAAGAAAGTACTGCGGGAAGTACAGCCTGTACCTCTGTCATCTGTGACAATACCTTCGCCTTCTCCACCACCCACCGAACTACCTACACCACCGCCAAACGAACACTCTATTCCCTCTCCGTTCGATGATCCACACAACAAGTCATACACTAATATACCACACTCAGAGCATTTTCCACTCGAAAAACCGTTCATCTACGATCCAGGTAATGGACCGCGTGTAAGGGATACCCGCGCTTTTCTTGCTTCCAAATTCTTCGCGCAGCCACCCGCTTGGGATGTACGTACTTGCTCTCACGCGACAGTTCCAAGAACTATGTATCTATGAAGTAAACCAATATACGCAGGTTCCACTTTGTGCAGAATTTGCTCAACAAGAAGTACTTGAAATGATCCGGACCGTACTTTCCGAAGAATTAGCACTGGTATGCCACTAGTGGTAGATTTTCGCCGACCAACTGCTTACCCTTCGCTACCTAGATTCTTTGGTACAACAAAAGCCGTGCAACAAGTCGTATATGTCCTGCTTGTCAACGGCTGTATCAACTTGGCGATACCCTTCCAGAGCACTTGCCAACGATGACACGTGGGGGAGACTCTTCCATCGGGCCTTCTCCGAACCCACGTCAAGTTTGCGAACAAGAGATTAGTGGCCTCTGTTTGTTCTCCTTCTTACGCTCTGAAGCAGAGCAAATATTGATATCCTGGTTTATCTAGGCTCACCTGTATGTTTCATACTTGCAGCCTTCAATTACCCAGGCGCAATCCAATCCGCTTGGGGACGAATGGGTATCGAGATGGACGAACATTCATGGAATCTCTTGAACGGCCCTGGTGATGGCATGACTCAAAGTGAATTAAGTCAGAGTCTAGCGATGTTGGTCAAGATGACGAGATTACATGACCTTGGACTTGCCCAATTGTGTTTCGGAGATGAAGACGTATCGATGAGGTCGGATGATCTAGCTATGCGAGAAAGCCTGGCAGGAACTCAATAATTGATATGGGAAATTGAGTACAGGATTTTGAGTTATCTGTGTATCTTATGGTAATTGTATTCTGCATTTCAGTGCTATACATCTAATGTTCGCGATATATTTTCCACTCCACTTTATCTTGAGGTGCCTATCTTCACACACGGATATACATCCCGAAACTCGTTTCATTATCTATCACTTTGATATACAGACTCGGTCTCACAAAAACAATTTCCCTGTCATGCAATTATTTCAGTGAACCCAGGTGTTGATTCTGCCTCCGAATTTTCTCAAGCTTGGTGTAACATGAAATGAGCCGATAACAGGTATGTAGCCTCGCAGGCAACCTTTGTGTATGGGCGACCCTGATAGGTATAGCTTATGTAAGGTCTATAATACAAGTTTGTCCAAAACTAAATCAACTTCATGGCTGGACGAACACCAAACACCGCAACTGCCCTACGTCGTCTTATGACCGAATACAAGCAATTGACTGCTGGAGGTTCAACATAACCATGACTGGAAATATGGGCGTCTGATTGTTTCATTACCAGGTTCCCCTGATGGCATGTTCACGGCCGGTGCGTTATCCAACAAAACTCAGCTAGGCCAAGGAAGCTGGATCTCGCGGCAGGCCCAATCTCTGAGTCCAATTTCTTTGTTTGGGAAACGTTGATTGCTGGGCCTCAGGATACACCCTTCGTGAGTCGACTAGTGCTATCACTGAACATTCAATCATATCACTTTGTCCCATAGGAGGGCGGTATCTTTGCCGCGAAGCTCACCTTTGTGCGCTCAGTTTCTCCAGATCCACTCCTTTTCAAATTTCACTCTCTGAATTCTGCTTATTTGAAAATAGCCGAATGACTATCCACTATCACCCTTCAAGATGAAGTTTGAACCTCCTCTATTCCATCCCAATAGTAAGTTTCAGATCCACGATTGAGTAGCTGAACTTGAAGCATCCACTTTGAGAAGTTTACCCCGACGGGAATGTTTGCATCTCAATCCTTCACACGCCGGGCGACGATCCCACAATGTATGAATCTGCCTCTGAGCGATGGAGCCCCGTTCAGAGCGTTGAAAAAGTCATCTTGAGCGTGATTTCAATGTTAGCAGGTCAGCAAAACCCTTCTCCATGCCTATCTACGTCACACCAATCTTACTTCTGTTTTTAGAACCCAACCTCGAAAGCGGAGCCAACATAGATTGTTGCAAGCTCTATCGAGAGAACAAAGCTGAATATGAAAGGATTGTGAGACGATCGATTAAAGAACAGTTAGGACTGTGAACAAGTTTAGACACCAAGCAGCACAACAAGGAGGCATTATTCATAGATGCTTCCATGGAGATGTCTCCAGTTACCTTGGCCAATCATCTGCCATAGCTACACATCTCACTCTATACTCTGTTGCATCTCACGTCCGATTCAGATTGATGTCTTATAGGCTATAATGGGTCTATGCTATATTCTGTTGTTAGCTTACGAGTGTGGGAGTCGTACTGGCAAACATGTATCAAGTCTCCAAGCTGCACTCACTCAGGTCAGGGTGCCTGGGGGATGATAATCAAACGATATTCGTACACTGGGCCTGAGAGGGATAAAAGTACACGGACTATGCAATATCAGATGTTAATGGAGATGAGATCACTATGCATCATCTAAGATAAGTCGAGGAACAATGTTCATAGCCATCAACTAAGGAGACTCGAATATCAGTCTACGCAAAATCTGAGACAGGATTGGACAGCCCACCTCTTGGAATAATAACTTGGCAGCATATGGGATCGTCAACGACGACATCTTTTTGGAACTCTTGCAGTAAGTACACCACCCGTTGTAGCCCATCAAACCACATTGCTGACAGGCATTAACTTCAAAGATATCTGATGAAATCATTAGCCGTTCCAACAGCAGCTGGGTGGCTCCATAACCGATTAAACAATCTCGTTCCATCTCTCCCAAACGCAATCCGCCTTCTCGGGATCGCCCCTCTGTCGGTTGTCGCGTCAGAGTTGCACGCGGTCCCCTATGGGTTGAAGCTCACAATCAGTACCATTAGAATGAAAAGATAAAAAGCCATCTTGGAGATTCATTGGATTGGTGTAAGAGACTCACCTGGCTCGAGCGTGCATCTTGTCCATGACCATATGTTCTATCATAACGAATCCATAATCAAGCTGTAAATGCTTGCAAAGGTATTTACTCACTCAATTTCTGTTGAACATCAGACAATTAGTTTATACTCGTGACCATGAGAGGTCGCGTAGCTGCTTACCTGATAATATATGGGCCCAAAGTACACATAGGCCTCGAGAGGCTCGCCAGTGATGCCACTTGTCAACATATCCTTCCCTGCGTAACTAAAACCATTGTCAATAAGAATTCGACTCATGTCTTCGACCTTAGGATATCAGCACTCTCTGTTAGTTATGGAAGATCAGGTCAGAGTGTCATATTGTCTTTACTTTTGAACCCCCAAAAGCCGTGCCATATTGAAGTTTTCCTGTCAATACACCTGCCTGTCAACATATACTTCAAGTAAGTGGGATATGTTGCGTATGCGAGAATAAAGGAAAGTTCATGACGTGCCTTTCCCGCTAATAGTTCTATCATCTTACCAACCGTCATGCGCGACGGGAATCCGTGGGGATTCATGATTGTATCTGCATGTCAGCTCTAGCATCTCATTCCCTAGACATAATAAATTGTGGCTGAGCTTACCAGGATTGATTCCTTGGTCATTGAATGGCATATCCTCTTGGTTTACAATCAATCCACAAACACCCTTCTGACCGTGCCTTGAGCTAAACTTGTCGCCCAATTCTGGGCGCCGTGTTTGTCGAATAAGAACCTTGATCAAAGTCTGCTCATTCTCGGTGTCCGTAATCATGACCTTGTTGATATGCCCAGCAACAGGACTCTTGTAAGTCATTGGCGTATTTTTGTAAGGCACAGAAGCGGCTTGTCCAGTAAACGAATTGTCCGATGCATTCGTCGGTGATTGCTTGTTTACATAGATGTCGCCTGGGTCAACTCGTTCACCTACACCGGCAAGACCATCGGACTGTATGATGTCGTATCGTTTTTGTACCGCACCACTTTCGTCGAGAGGAGCATCGGCAAGACGATCAAAGCTGAATGCTGCATCCTCAGAATCCTATCCGGATGCTATGAAGTGACCTATTACTCACGTTCCATTGGGATATTTCCGTATCAACGTTGCATTTTTCCGAAGGACCTGACAACGTCCGTAGCCTCGGTCCAAGCTAGCCTAATGATTTGTCAGGGATCCGAAGTAAAAGGAATAGAGATGGCCCACCTTGTTCAAAATCAGCGCATCTTCGATATCATACCCAGAATAGCTCATCACAGCGACTGTCGCATTCTGTCCTGCAGGCAGCTTGTCGTATCCAATCAGTTCGATTGTCTTCGTTTTGACCATTGGCTTCTGTGGATACACACTCAGGTATAAGAGTGTGTCAATCCGATTGAATTGATTGTATCCGATTGCTCCAATAGCTTGTTTACCCATGGCACATTGATACGTATTACGAGGAGACTGATTGTGATGGGGGTAGGGAATGAGCCCAGCAACGGCACCTAAAAGGGTGAAAGGCTCGATCTCAAGATGTGTTGTTTGAAAAGTGATGTTAGATTCGTAGAGAGCGATATAAGCATCATTCTCTTCATTTACATCGAGGTATTCAACAAGCCCCTTTCGTAGGAAATCATTGAAGACGAGTGTCTTTTCTTTGAGTTGCTAATTGAAAATTGTCAGGCCATAATTTCTAGACTTTGATAGATGCATGACCCAAAAAGAACGAAGTCCAAGATGTTCTCCAGCTTAGATTCTTGGCAGGGCCAGATCTGAAGGCAATGGTTGAAACCCCTCAGAAAGCTCACCTTTATATGTTCCGAAGTCACCTTCGGGACTGCTTTTTCTACTATGATCATCGGCCGGCAAATACGCCCTCCGTCACTCGCAATGTGCACAGCTCGGTGATGGTGGTTGACATAGATGCTAACGAATTCGCTGAACTTGTTGCATCTGCGGAGCTTTCGAAACTGGGCTACGAAGCGCGCTGGATGTCGTGTAAGGCCGATGATGGTTCCGTTGACGTTGACGACGAAAGTGTTTGGTCCATAAATCTCCGTCCCCGTTGCCAATCGAATATCTAGATAGTATGAGTGTCACTGGGATCACTTGCTAATATAGTGACTTGCCTTCAACACCGAGCATGAATGCCAATTGTATTATTGGTTCTTCCTCAACATCAGTGGTAATGTGAGTCATCAATGCCAGATTTTTGACCAGTCCACATGCCTCTCCCTCTGGCGTATCACTTGGACAAAGCACTCCCCACTGGCTGGGCTGTAACGCCCGGGGACCACTTACTTTCCTCGTCTTCTCAAATTGTGAAGAAATGCGGGTCATCATTCCAAGGGCCGAAATGAAACTCAGGCGGCTCAGAACATGAGTAACACCTGCTCGCTCCATCTTGAATCGTTTGAGTGACCAGTTACCTGTCGATATAGCGCGTACAAATCCAGCCGTCAGGTGGTCACCCTGAAACTGCATTGTATTATATGCATCAAACTCGGTTGTTCGGGACGGTTTCTTAAGAACTTTATCTATAGCGCTCTTCAAGTTAGAGTTATAAGTCTTGAACAGATCCTCAAAGAGTAATGCCAATAACTGTCCGGCACTAGGGGATAAATATCCGTCAGTCAGCATTTGAACAAGGGAACACTTGTTTCAAGGACTTAGGAACCCACTCACAGTTCCAAACGCTTATTACCGACATAGTCGCGATCATCGACCATGTTTTCATCGTTCATAGCCATTAGAACACGCCGGGTCATGGTGGCGACAAATATGGCTTTGGGTCTCAGGTCAAGACCGCTGACTGGTACGTGTGCTAACACGATGGTTGCAAGAGCTTCTAAAGCCTCCTCCCACGCAGGCCGCCGAGGCCCCACAACTCGTCTGTTGACCTTCACTCTTGTTCCAATATAGTCCAATGCTTGTTGCCTGGTGAACACGCCAAGCTTTGCAGCATCTTCGAGATTAGCAGAAAATGCGATCTTGTATGCTTCTGTGTTTCCGGCCGTGAGTAGAAGAATCTCCTTGTCTGACTGGATACCGAGTGCTTTTAATGCGATGACGATGGGCACATCCTCATGGATAGAGTTGTGACGGAGATAAATCCTGCCTTTTTTTGTGGCTACATAGGTTTTAGATTTGAGGCCGCCATGTGTTGATCTGTAGTTAGTTCAAAAGGTGGTGACTATTGAAACCAACTGAGAAGATGGAGAGCTCGTACGATGTGCATGATGCCTGGACGACTCCCTTCACGCCATCAGTTTCTACAATGATACGATTCTTGCTAAGCTGCTCTTGTACCAGAATAACTTTCTCTGTACCCTTCACCACAAAATAGCCACCAGGATCCAACGGACATTCCGACATTCGAGCGAGTTCGGACTCGTTTTTGCCGGTCAGAACACATTTCTTACTCCGCAACATAATTGGAAGCCTCCCGATATTAACATTTCGTTGAACGATGTTCTTCCCTCTAGTATATTGGATAGTGACAATGATGGGGGCACTGTACGTCGTATCTCGCAATCGACATTCGTGAGGTGTAACCTTCTTCTCGACTGTCTCCATCTCATTCCTATCGGGAAATTCAACATTTATGTCAGTGTATTTGAGCCAAAATCGAGGGTCCACGTCGGAAGTTATCCTATTATTGGCTTTTACAATACTCTTGATGTCAGTGTCCACAAAATAGTTGAATGAGTCAATGTGTTGCTTGACGAGGCCTTTTACTTGTAAGAAAAATGGAAGGAGCAGCCACTTATCCTGATATGTCATTGTCTCTATTAAGCAACGTTCCAAAATCAACCCGAAAGCAAAAGCAAGACAGACCTCAACAGCCTTGACCGGCTGCGTCAATCCCAGTTCTTTTGGCAAAGGCTGACGGAACTGAGCTCTATCTGTTTTCTCATAGCCATGTGAGTACATGGTTCTGATAGAAGAAATCCCGTCCGCCCTGACTAAGGACGAGTTGAGGAGAGTAATTAAATTTCAAGATATCTGTGGGCAATAGCCATGTCACACATCACACTTTAAGATAAAGTGTTTTTTTGATCAACAATTTATTACGCAGTGCACGAACGTCCGCAGAATATGCGCAGGAGTGATATTACCAACGAATTATGAAGATATGCTTCAACAATACTTGTCAAAATCAAGGACTTGGCCGCCAAAATAACTGACCAGCATATGACGTCAATTTTCGGGGAACTATTGCCCACTTCAAAAAGCAAAGTCATCTCCTTTTTCAGTGAAACAGGCTTTTTTTTTTGAATCATCAATTATAAAGCCAACTACTCTAAATACAAATGAGCAGGAGGCAATCGGGGGCGCGGTGGCAGACCCTGCAACATGTGTTGTAAGTATGCTTCCTAAGTACCAACTATGTAGTAGCCTAGGCAGCGAAGAATGAGAAAACTACACTAAATGACAGACTCTTTACCTCCAAATATCTGCCTTCTGAAAACATTTATCCACCTAAAGACCTCCCCGCCCCTTCCATTTGCGATATCCATCGCCCCACCCTAGCCTTTAGCCCCTGTCATAGAACTTGATCGTCATGGAACAATCCCATTTGGGATCAGGTGACAGACACCGAGACGAGTACTCTGGTCAAACCCCTTTTCAAGGGTACCAGTGACTCCCCCAGGAGCATTCCATCCTGAGAGAGCTCAAATCAGTTCATCTTTGTACCTACCATGCCCTAATATACTTCCCAAAGGTGATACCTGGATTTTGTAGAGGAA
>Ga0153924_1000954_pt1 | contig 16414 bp, 14 predicted proteins | sample TSNJ008MetaG_FD_104709 | JGI IMG/M metagenome (GOLD analysis project Ga0153924, IMG submission 104709) | Attine ant fungus gardens microbial communities from New Jersey, USA - TSNJ008 MetaG | ecosystem: Host-associated > Fungi > Mycelium > Unclassified | place: USA: New Jersey, Wharton State...
CGACAACATCGCGGAGATCGGCATCGGCCTGAACCCTGCCTGCATGTTCAACGGGGACTTTGAGGAGGAGAAGAAGGCCCGCGGCACCTGCCACATCGCCATGGGCAACGGCTTCTATTACGGCCAGCCCGCCCGCTCCACGGTGCACATTGACATGGTGCAGTATAACCCCACTGTGATCTTTGATGAGGGCACCCCTGAGCAAGTGGTCATTGTGGAAAACGGCAAGATGGTTTGCCTGGGGGAATGAGGGCTGACGATAGGAATCGAATCCTCTGGATTCAGAAAACATCTGCAAATCCGGGTTTTCACTATGGAAAACCCGGATTTTTTGGGGCATGTTGATCTTAATAAGGGCGAAGAAAACAAAGGAGAGGAAAACAACATCAAGCTTGTCGTAGCGGATAAATCTCCTGCGATACGTTTTCATAAGGCGAAACAGAGGCTCCAAACGGCTCATTGCTTGCTGCGCTTGAAGGGATATGGCCCGTAAATTTACGGGAGAAAAAGGCCGCGGTTACTCCGCCGGACACTGGCGGCCGGTGTGGTCAATGGTGCATTCCCCGTCCAAAAGAATTCCGGAGATGGGGGCAAACGTATATCCATTTTGAATCAATGTCTGCAAAATGGCGGGCAGCGCCTCCGGTGTGTGCAGGGCCGCGTTGTGGAACAGGACAATAGACCCCGGCTCCACCTTTGTGGTAACGCGCTGCGTAATCTCCGCAGCGGAAAGTTCTTTCCAGTCCAAGCTGTCCACATCCCATTGGATTGCCTCCATACCAATGGAGCGCACCGCCCTGACTACGTTGTCATCATAATCCCCGTAGGGGAGGCGCACCAGTGTCGGACGCACACCGGTCACCGCCTCGATCCTGTCGTTGCAGGCGTTTAGGTCCGCCACGATCTCTTCCACGGACAGCTGCGGATAGTGGGCATGCGTATTGGAGTGGTTCATCACCTCGTGTCCGGCATCGGACAGGGCCTTCACTGACTCTGGATATTTGTCCACCCACTCTCCCACTACAAAGAAGGTGGCCGTTACATGATACTGCGCCAATATGTCAATGAGCTGCTGGGTATCCTCATTTCCCCACGCTGATGTGAGATTGCGGCAGTCTGATTTTGAGGGGAAATAGTGCAAAAATTGCGGGAAAAATCTGTTTTTTTCGTTGGTGTTAGGTTGATAGGGATCAAGAGCGGAGAGCAGAATATTTCCGCCGTTTTGTCCTGTTTGTAATAGGCAGGAGGCGCGCCTGTCCCGCCGATTATCAAAACATGGATAACGTAGGGTAGTCGTGATAGAATTAGGGTGCGAATCGTATTTATATTTTATGTAATAGGAGGCTTTTGAGATGAAAAAAATAAAGGCCGTTTGGTTTTTGTGCTCCTGCATAATAGGAATACTTTTATCAGCATGCCAGCAGGAAGTGCCCCAAGTCACGCAGGAAGAATGGATCACTCCCGCCGGCAACATTGATATGGATAACATGAACCTTTTTTGGCAACACGATAATCTCCAGTTTGTTGCCGATGACAATGCGAGGCTATCAATATTTGTTAGTGCTGAAAAGGATGAAAACGGGGATTTTTTATTTGATGATGGACAAGAATGGGCAGTATTAATGGAAACATCTTTAGGGAATTACCCCCTTTTCCATCGCCAGTATGTACAACTGGGTGGGGTATCGTGTATTGTGTATAATGACGATATGGACAACGATACGGTTTCACATGTACTTGTTACTGTGGAACAAACTGCCGGTTATCAGCTATACGATTGTGTTTTTGATAGCGATAAGGAAGCCTTTATGGTTATACCAGTATATGATGCTGAACATATTAATTTGATAGCAAATTCAAAAAGCGATTAACGGTTTTCCGTGCACCTTTAAAAATATCCTTATCGCCCGTGCCCCTTGCTCTGGAGGACGTTTCGTCTTTTTCAATCTTTTGAGCGGATGGCGCGTGATATAAAAAATGGAGTTCGTCATGAAGTTCAAACTTGCCCGTTTTTTAGATTTTAGCAGGATTTGCAATTGCTTTTTGCAAATTTTTGTGTTACAGTGATACTAAATGAGGACGGAATCAATGCTGTTCGCCCCGCCTCCGATGGGGCAAGCGCCCATAAAGTAGAACAGGAAACCGTACCTGTCTGATTGAACCAGTGGTTACCTAAATAATTTGGATGATGATTCCGAGAGAGACTGTTTTTGACAGCGCCGAAGGGGACTTGTGCAGGAAACTCTCAGGCAAAAGGATCGGAATCGGACAATACTCCGGAAAGCATAATCGACTCAGAGAAGGGTCGGAACATTATGCACCGAAGAAGTAATCCCCCCTGGGGGAGAATCTTTCAGGTTACAGAGACGGAGACGCACCCTTAAGAGGGTGTGTCTCTGTCTTTTTTTCATTTTTCACATTTCACATAGCGCGCGGCAACGAGAAACTGCCCAAGCAGGGCCGCATCTCGTTTCGATACAGAAAGGAGCAGGGACATGGAACGGAAAACACCACTTTACGACCAGCATCTATCGTGCGGAGGGAAAATGGTCCCCTTCGCAGGGTATTTGCTCCCCGTACAGTACACCGATGTGGTTGAGGAGCACATGGCGGTGCGGGAAAAAGCCGGGATCTTTGATGTATCCCATATGGGGGAGGTGCTTTTGCAGGGGAAGGACGCCCTGGCCAATTTAAACATGCTGTTTACCAATGACTTTACCAATCTGGCAGACGGGCGGGTGCGCTACAGCCCCATGTGCAATGAACACGGCGGGATTGTGGATGACCTGCTGGTCTATCGTATGTCGGCGGAGAAATACATGGTTATCCCCAATGCCGCCAACCGGGAGAAGGATGTGGAATTCATCCGCGCCCATCTCTTTGGGGACGTGACGGTGGAGGACATCTCCGATTCTATCGCCCAGATTGCCCTTCAGGGGCCGAAGTCCAGGGATATTCTGCTTCAGTTGCTCCCCGGGGAGCGTATCCCGGCAAAGTATTATACCTTCCTGGAGGATATCCAGGTGAACGGAATTCCCTGTATCCTGTCTCAGACCGGATACACCGGGGAGGACGGATACGAATTTTACTGCCGCGCGCAGGATGCGGCAAAGCTCTGGACTACGCTGCTGGAGGCGGGAAGCGAATATGGGATACGCCCCTGTGGGCTGGGCTGCCGGGACACCTTGCGCTTGGAGGCGGCTATGCCCCTCTACGGTCACGAAATGAACGGTGAGATCAGTCCTCTGGAGGCCGGGCTGAATTTCGCCATCAAAATGCAAAAGCCCGATTTCATCGGAAAAAAAGCCATCGAAGCCCGCGGTGGGCCCCAGATTACCCGCGTGGGCTTAAAGGTCACAGGACGGGGTATTGTGAGGGAGGACTGCCCTGTATTCCTCGACAACCGGCAGATCGGCCGGACCACCTCGGGCACCTACTGTCCCTATCTGAAAGGGGCATATGCCATGGCGCTGGTGGAGGCAGGCGCGGCCCCGGCCGGCACAAAGGTGCAGGCGGAGGTGCGCGGCCGGAAGGTTGACGCGGAAATTGTCCCGCTGCCATTTTATAAAAAATCATAACGGGTTAACCCACAAACTTGAAAAGGAGAATGGACATGAGGAATCCCAGTTACCTGAAATACTCCAGAAGCCACGAGTGGATGGAGTTCACCGGCGAGCACACCGCGAAGGTCGGCCTGACTGATTTTGCCCAGAAAGCGCTGGGCAGTATCGTATTCATTAACCTCCCCGAGGAGGGGGACGGCGTGGAGACCGGCGTGAGCTTTGGCGAGGTGGAGAGCGTCAAGGCGGTGTCAGACATCATCTCCCCGGTCTCCGGAGCGGTTGGGGCCATCAACGAGGAGCTGCTGGACACCCCGGAAAAAATCAACGAGGACCCCTATGGCAGCTGGCTGATTGAGGTTACCGGCATCAGCGGGCAGGAGGAGTTGCTGGACGCCCCTGGCTACGAGGCGTTTTGCCGCGCGCAGGAGGAGGAATAACCATGGGGAGCTATCTGCCCTCCACTGGGGCGCAGCAGGCGGAGATGCTAAAGGCCATTGGCCTTGACTCGCTGGAGGAGCTGTATCAGGCCGCGCCCACGGAGCTGATTCTGGAAGACGGTCCCGCCATTCCAAAAGGGAAGTCAGAGTTGGAGGTGCACCGGGCCATGGAGGCTCTGGCGGGCAAAAACACGGTATTTACAACCATCTTCCGGGGCGCGGGGGCCTACCGGCACTATATCCCCGCCATTGTGGGCCACATCGCCGCAAAGGAGACCTTTGTCACCGCTTACACCCCCTATCAGGCGGAGATCTCCCAGGGGATTTTACAGTCCATTTTTGAGTACCAGACCATGATCTGCGAGCTGACCGGGATGGACGTCTCCAACGCCTCGGTCTATGACGGCGCCACCGCCGCGGCGGAGGCGGTGGCCATGTGCCGGGACAGAAAACGGAAAAAGGCGCTGGTCTCCGCCGCCGCCCACCCGGACGTGATTGAGACCATCCGGACCTACTGCTGGGCCAGCGGCGATGAGATGGAGCTGATTCCATGCAGGGACGGGGTCACCGACCTGAGTGCGCTGCAGAGCCTGCTGAGCGACCAGGCTGCCTGTGTGTATATCCAGCAGCCCAGCTACTTCGGCGGCCTGGAGGATGCCGCGCAGGCGGGCGGGATTGCCCACGCCGCAGGGGCGAAATTCATCATGGCCATCAACCCCATCGCCGCCGCCATCGTCCCTTCCCCCGGCGAATGCGGCGCTGACATCGCCGTGGGCGAGGGCCAGCCGCTGGGGATGCCCCTCAGCTTCGGCGGGCCGTATCTGGGATTTATGGCGGCAACTGAGGCCCTGACACGCAGGCTCCCGGGGCGCATTGTGGGCGAGACAGCGGACGGACAGGGCCGGCGCGCCTTTGTCCTGACCCTTCAGGCCCGGGAGCAGCATATCCGCCGGGAAAAGGCCAGTTCCAACATCTGCTCCAACCAGGCGCTGTGCTCCATGGTGGCCGCCGCTTATCTCGCCGCTATGGGCCCGAACGGTCTGCGCTCTGCGGCAAGCCAGTCGATGGCAAAAGCCCACTACCTCGCCGCACGCCTGGAGGGGGCGGGCTTCCCGCGGACGAATCAGTGCGAGTTTTTCCATGAGTTTGTCACCACCTGCCCGGTGGACAAAACCGGTCTGCTGGATTATTTGGAACAAAATGGGATTCTGGGCGGTCTCCCTGTGGACGGCGGCCTTTTGTGGTGCGCCACGGAGCTCAACAGCAAAGAGGAGATCGACCGGCTGATTCAATTGATTCAAACTTATTCTGAGAAAGGAGGGGCGGCATAATGGAGCTCCTATTTGAAAAGAGCGTTGCCGGGCGAACATGCAGCCTCCTTCCGGAATGCGATGTGCCGGATTACGCCCTGCCCCCGGAGCAGCGGCGGGAGCGCGCTTTGAACCTCCCCCAGCTCTCCGAACAGGATGTGAGCCGCCACTACTCCGCTCTGGAGCGCCGGGCCCACGGGGTAAACAACGGATTTTACCCTCTTGGGTCCTGTACCATGAAATATAACCCCCGCATTGACGAGTGGGCCGCAGCCCTCCCCGGCTTCGCTCAAATCCACCCCCTCCAGCCGGAGCACACGGTGCGCGGCTGCACGGAGGCGCTGCGCCTTGCGGGGAGCTATCTGCGCGAGATCACCGGGATGGACGACATGACCTTCCAGCCCGCGGCGGGGGCACATGGCGAGCTGACCGGCGTCATGCTCATCAAGCGGTATCACGAGGTCCGGGGCGACCGAAAGCGCACAAAAATCATCGTCCCAGATTCTGCCCACGGCACCAACCCGGCCACTGCGGTGATGTGCGGCATGACGGTGGTAAATATCGCTTCCGGTCCGGACGGCTGCGTGGATCTGGAAAAGCTGCGGGAGGCGGTGGGTGAGGATACCGCCGGTCTTATGCTGACGAACCCCAACACCTTGGGTATATTTGACCGGAACATTCTGGAGATTACAAAGGTTGTACATGACGCGGGGGGGCTGACCTACTACGATGGCGCAAACCTCAACGCCATCATGGGCGTGGTGCGGCCGGGGGACATGGGCTTTGACTGCATCCATCTGAATCTGCACAAGACCTTTGCCACGCCCCACGGCGGCGGCGGGCCGGGCGCGGGGGCGGTGGGCTGCAAGGATTTTTTGGCAGCCTACCTGCCCAACTCCCGCGGCCAGGCGAGCCCTGAGAGCATTGGCCGGGTGAAAGCCTTTTACGGCAACTTCCTCGTGGTGGTCAGGGCGCTTGCCTATGTGCTGACGCTGGGTCGGGAAGGAATCCCTGATGCGGCGAAAAACGCGGTACTCAATGCCAACTACCTGAAAAAGCGGTTGAGCGAGCGCTACCAAATTGCCCATGACGGCATCTGCATGCACGAATTTGTCATCACGTTAAAGGAGGAGGCTAAGCAGCGGCATGTCACCGCCATGGACATCGCCAAGGCGCTGCTGGATTACGGAATCCATCCCCCCACCATGTACTTCCCCCTCATTGTGGAGGAGGCGCTGATGGTGGAGCCCACCGAGACCGAGGGGAAGGAGACGCTGGACGCGGCGGCGGAGGTGTTCCTGTCCGTTTATCAGGCCGCAATGGAACATCCACACCGCGTCCACGATGCGCCCCAAAGAACCCCCATCGGCCGGCCGGACGAGGTGCGGGCGGCGCGAAAGCCGGTGCTGCGCTATCCCTTTGGAGCGTAACAGGCGCATGTCCGGCCTGACGCGGGAGGAGGGCCGCCGTCTGGATCAGCGGTATGTGGTGATGGAGCGGACGGTACCGCGCAGTCCCGCGAAGGAGACCATAGTTCCCTCGCGGATAGCACAGAGCGGATGTTCACAGCCCCAACCAATTCATAAGGAGAGGAAGCCATGCAAACAGAATTTGATTTGATCGTCATCGGCGCGGGTCCGGGCGGATACGTCTCCGCGATCCGGGGGGCGCAGGAGGGGATGCGCGTTGCCATCGTGGAAAACCGGGAAATCGGCGGAACCTGCCTCAACCGCGGCTGTATTCCCACAAAGACGCTGATGCACGCCGCCCAGCTCTACCGGGAGATGGGGGACTGCGGGAAGTTTGGTGTGTTTGCGGAAAACGTGTCCTATGATATCACGCGGATATATGCCCGCAAGGAAGAGGTGGTGTCTCAGATGCGGGAGGGGGTCGTTTTTTTACTGAAATCCAACAAAATCACCCTGTTCACCGGAGCAGCGCAGATCACCGCGCCAGGTGCGGTATCCGTGGCCTGCGCAGGGGGAAAAACGGACCTTTTCGCGGGGAATATCCTGATTGCTACCGGTTCTGTTCCCGCCCGGCCGCCGATTCCGGGACTGGAACTGCCGGGTGTCATCACCAGCGATGAGATTCTTGCGCAGCCGGGGACAGGTTACAGGAGCCTTGTCATCATCGGCGGCGGGGTCATCGGTGTGGAGTTTGCCACCATAGTTCATTCCCTTGGCTGCGCCGTGACGATCATCGAGGCGATGGACCGCATCCTGCCCAATCTGGACAGAGAGCTGTCCCAGAGTCTGAGCATGCTCCTCAAGCGGCGGGGTGTTGTCATCCATACCGCCGCCTCCCTGGAAGGGATTGCCCGTACAGACGAAGGTCTGACCTGCGCCTTCCGCCAAAAGGGGGTCACGGCCTCTGTCGAGGCCCAGTCCGTGCTCGTAGCCATTGGCCGCAGGGCGAATGTGGAGGGGCTCTTTGCCGGGGAGCTGAACGCGGAATTTGACCGCGGCCTTGTGGTAAATGAACACTTTGAAACCAGCATCAGAGGAATTTATGCCGTGGGTGACGTGATCCACGGCGGCATCCAGCTTGCCCACGCCGCCTCCGCCCAGGGCTGCAGCGCGGTGGCCCACATGGTGGGAAAGCCCCCGGAGCTCGACCTGACAGTGGTTCCCTCCTGCGTCTACACCGACCCGGAGATTGCCAGTGTCGGTCTCACCGAGGCCCAGGCGAAGGAGCGGGGCTTCACCGTGAAAACCGGGAAATTTACAATGGCCGGAAACGGAAAATCCATCATCAATGGGCAGGAGCGCGGCTTTATTAAGGTGGTATCAGACGCCGAGAGTGAGGTCATTCTGGGTGCGCAGCTGATGTGCGCCCGGGCCACCGACCTGGTCAGCGAGTTGGCTACCGCCATTGTAAACCGGTTGACCATTCGCCAGCTTGCATCAGTCATCCGTCCACACCCTACCTTTACCGAAGGGGTGACGGAGGCCGTGGAGCATACATTCGGCAAGGCGTTACACATCGCGCCGAGAAAGTAAGAACCTGTATTCGCGGCTCTTTGCGGGCAGGACCCAATCGATGGATGGTGGTACACAGGTCATTCCCATCCATCTCCAAGGGAGGTAAGTACCATGCTTTTTATCGAAAACAGAAATACCGACCCGTATCGAAACGTTGCGCTGGAGCAGTGGCTGCTGGATACCTGCGTGGAGGACTGTTTTATGCTCTGGCGCAATGCAACGTCAATCTTCCTCGGGAAGAATCAGAACACCTTTTCGGAGGTGAACCTGCCTTACGCCAGAGCCCACGGGATCAATGTGGTGCGCCGCTTTACCGGCGGCGGCGCCATCTTCGCCGATGACGGAAACTTAATGTTTAGCTTCATTAACTGTAGCCGGCATCGGGGCTTTACCGACTTCAAAAAATGTTCCATTCCCATTCTCCGGGCGCTGAAGGCATTGGGCGTCCCGGCGGAATTCTCCGGGCGCAACGACCTGCTGATTGAAGGAAAGAAGTTCTCCGGCACTGCGCAGTGCCGGCGGTTAAACAAGGTGCTGCACCACGGAACGCTGATGTTTCAGGTGGACACAGCGCGCCTTGCCCAGGCGCTGAATGTGCGGGACATCAAATTGGCCGGAAAGGGCGTGCGTTCGGTCAAAAGCCGCGTCACCAACATCAGCGGCTATTTGCAAGCTGAAATGGACATCGAGGCGTTCCGGACCCATCTTGTTCAAAGCGTGAGGGAGCAGTTTCCAGAGATGCGGCGTTACGTCCTGACCGAACAGGATTGGGCTGCGGTGGGCGAAATCGCGGACAGAACATATAGAACCGGGGCTTGGATTTATGGGCGCAACCCCGCGTTTGAGATACACAAGGCGCAGAAATTTCCCGGCGGCCTGGTGGAAGCCTATTTGGAGGTTCGGGAGCACCGGCTGGCAAGGCTCAACCTATTCGGCGACTTTTTCGGAGACAGGGAGATTCAGGAGTTGGAACGCGCCATGATCGGTGTCCGGTATGACGCGAGCGCCCTTCGGGAAACGCTCAATAAGCTGGATATTGACGCCTATCTCCACAACGTATCCGTTGAGCAGTTTATGTCGGTGTTGATTTAGCGCCTCCCCGGCGCCACCTTGTCACACGTTTGGCGATAGAAATCAGGCTGTCACGTCAAGAGATGGAAAAGTTCTTGATGTGACAGCCATTTTTCTGTTTCAACTAGGTTCTGTTTGAGGGCCGGGAATCAATCACAGGTCTGCTCCTGCGGCGGGAACAAAAGACAATTACTCATGGCACAACCCCACGCGAAAGTTCAGTTCCCTTAACAGCTTCCTGTCTGTATCAACATTGATCCCCGCGGTAGTTAGCATATCCCCGGAAATGGCGGCATTGGCGCCGGAGGTAAAACAGGCTTTTCCCTGGTCGGGCAGCAGACTCCGGCCGCCAGCAAGGCGGATGAAAGAGTCCGGCAAAATAAAGCGATATACGGCAATGATCCGTTGTATGTCCCATTCGCTTAGGGGCCTGTTTCCTTCAAGAGGCGTCCCTTTGACGGGGTTTAGTATATTGATTGGGATGGAACGAATGCCAAGTTCCCGCAAAGAAAGGGCCATATCGATCCGATCGGCGGGCGATTCCCCAAGGCCCATGATGCCTCCGCTGCAAACCGAAAGCCCCGCATTTTTAGCTGCTGTAATTGCCGCTACCTTATCGTCAAAGCTGTGTGTGGTACAGATGTTGGGGAAGAAATTCCTAGAGGTTTCAAGATTATTATGTACACGTGAGACACCGGAATCTTTCAGTTTTCGAAATTGTTCCTCGTTTAAAAGACCAAGAGAAATGCAGACGGAGACCTCCGTCTCCTCACGAATACGTTTCACAGCCTCACAGATTTTATTCATTTCAGGATCGGAGACACATCTTCCGGAGGCAACAATGGAATACCGCAGCACGCCGCGCTTCGCATTATATTTTGCCTCAGCCACAATGGTTTCGGGATCCAGAAGCGGATATTCCTCCGCAGCGGTACAGTAAAAAGCTGATTGCGCACAGTATTTACAGTTTTCCGGGCATGTTCCGCTTTTTACATTGATAATGGTGCAGAGATCAAAGAGATCGCTGCAAAAAAATGTTCTAAGCTCATTTGCAGCCGAGCATAGCGGGTTCAAAGGCATATCATAGAGCACAACCGCTTCCGCTCTCGTTACTTGATGTCCGGCTACCACGTTTCTTTTTAGCTCTGTTATAAAGTCCATTTTGACACCTCTCAATCGCGTGTAATGATTACGCTTTGCCCGGCTCCAGATAGGCTGAGGATTGGGACAAACTATTTCGTCAAATATAGCATTGAACTGCCGGAATGTCAACTTTAAAAAATACAGGTTTACAATTGGATCGATCGAAACCTGAAACCCCAGTATCCTCTTGGTGTGAGGACGCTGGGGTTTCATCGTGTATCGTCCTGGTCGTACTGCAATGGCGCCAAGGTAAAACGATGAGATTCTGCTGGCTTAGGGGTATTCTGAACAATGGCAAAACGCCCCTAAAAGGGGATGGATTTTTGTTGCTGCCCCGTCAAAAGGAATTCAGAGGGACTGCTGATCCGCTGGTATAAACCAAGCGGTTCAAAAATATATTATTTCTATCACTCGTCCCAAGAAAGGAGGCCTCCTGTGAACGCTTCGCACCAACCAATACAAGACGGCAGAAGTTCTACCTGTCCAACGAAGCCGCAGATTCGTTTCATTCAGAGGCAATTTTTAGGAAAACGGACACTGGAACGTGCACTGAAAAATCTCATCAAAGCGCACGGATGATCTACATGAAGGATGTGGGAACAAACATGTTCCGCACCGATGCTTGATTTGAAAGGAGGGACGAGTTTGATGTGGAATACCGGCGCCTATTGCAGGCTGTCACGGGACGATGGCGACCGCGTGGAAAGCGACAGCATTCAGAACCAGAAACAGCTGCTGGAGAGGCATATCGACCAGCATGCCGACCTGGCTCTGGTTGATTTTTACTGCGATGACGGTTACACCGGCACAAACTTCAACCGCCCTGCCTTTCAGCGCCTGATGGAGGATGTCGGGGATAAGCGGGTCAACTGCATCATTGTAAAGGACTTGTCCCGCTTTGGCCGTGACTATATTGACGTTGGCCGTTATCTGGAGCGGGTTTTCCCTGATCTGGGTGTGCGGTTTGTTGCAGTGGGAGACAATGTGGACAGCCAGATGGGGCGCTATGACATGATGCTCCCCCTGAAAAATGTATTCAATGAGCAATACGCCCGGGATATCTCACAAAAGGTAAAAGCATCTCTAAAGACCAAGCAGAGAAGCGGTCAATTTATTGGCGCGTTTGCCTCCTACGGATATCTGAAGGACCCACGGAATAAAAATAAGCTGGTGATTGATCCGGTTGCCGCGGTGACAGTGCGGCGAATTTTTGATTTATATGAAAGTGGAGTGGGGAAGATCGCCATTGCAAAGGAGCTGAATCAGGAGAAGATTCCCTGTCCCAGCATCTATAAAGAGCAGATGGGGCAGCGCTACCACAATGGGCAGCGTTTGGGAGAGACCTCTTACTGGACCTATGCGACAATTCATCGGATGTTAGGCAACCAAATCTATGCCGGACATATGGTGCAAGGAAAAAATCAGCGTTTGGCCATGCACGGAAAAACAAAACAACTAGGTTCTGATCAATGGGTGGTGGTCCCCAATACCCATGAGGCCATGATTGCCCCGGCGCAGTGGGATAGGGTACAGATTCTTTTAAAACGGGATACCCGTACTTGTAATTTTGAGGAAAATGTTAGTACCTTTGCCGGATTCCTGCGCTGTGGAGATTGCGGCCGGGCGATGAGTAAGACGACCCGTTCCGGGGGAGTAAGCTATTCCTGTGGTTCCTATAAGCGGTATGGCGCAGGAGTCTGTACGGCCCACTACATACGGCATGATGAGTTGGAACGCCTGATGCTGGAGGATATCAACAGCCTGCTTGTCACAGTAGAAAATCTCCCCTTGATCGTGCAGCAAGCTGCAAAGGAGACACAGACAAAGCGAACGATTGCCGGACAGGAGCAGCGGATTCAACTGGGGTTGGAGCGCGTTTATAAGCTGAAAAAGCGCTGCTATGAGGATTATGCCGATGGGCTGCTGAACCGTGAGGACTATATGCGGCTGAAAGAAGACTATGATTTGCAGGAGAAGCAGATGGAAGCCCAGCGCAGGCAGGCAGAGAGGGTACAGGAAAAGCCCTCTCTCCTGGAGCAGCCGTGGGTCAAAGGTCTGCTGGAGCACAGGAGGATAAAAAGCATGGACCGTCTCACCCTTGCAGAGCTGGTAAAAAATATCGAAATTTATGAGAACGGCAGGGTGAACATTACCTATCAATTTGAACTGCCGGAGGGAGGCTGATCAGTCCCCTCCGGCAGTTCAAAGTCCCATTGGCTGATGCATTGCAAGACATGAAAAGATAGCAGACCAAATAACATTTGTCCTATTTGGTCTGTTCACTGAAGATGCTGTTGACAATCAGCCGCGGAAGTTGGTTTGTTATGTGATTTTTCTTGAATAAAAAGTGCTTCTGTTTGTCATGGCCGTAATGCATTGCCTGCACCAGGCTGTCGGTTTCCCATCTGCGGTTTTTGTTGTATCAATGAGAGATGATGCGCAGAGCGCAAAGCTTTGCTGGAACATCCACGCCGGATGGCTAGCCCTGAAAAATGAGATGCGGACATGGGAGCAGAAACGCTCCCATGTCCGCAAGCTCACATCAGCCCACGCCGCGTCAAAGCTGATGGCAACCATTTTTTGATCCCGCTGCACACTGTAGATGGGCAGCTCCCGGGTGGTAGACGAGACTCTGACCGCAGTGGGGATATTGACCACCCAAAACATGGCCACAACCAAAATCAAACACCCTGCCGTAATCCAAAGCTTTCTGCCAATGACCCAAATTCGTATGCTCTCCCGTTTCCTCTTCATAGGAAAATCCCTCCTGCTCAGTTTTTCTTTTCTAAACTTACGCGGGGGAATCCGGCAATATGCGCGGGGACAATCTATTTTGTGAACAGGCCGTTGATCCAATGTGAACGCGTTGCAGAGAGAATTTATAATTGGGCAGCTCTGGCGTAATGGGATGGGATCGCGTCCCTTTGACAGAGCAACCGGTTATACCTCGTATCCGCCGTCCACCCGGATACTCTGTCCGGTAATAAAAGAGGAGTCATCGGTGGACAAAAACAGAGCTACGGTGGCAATATCCCCCGGCACGCCAATGCGCTTGAGCGGACAGCCATCGATCATGCCCTGAACCGCGGCGGGGCCGCCAATGCTGTCCACCATCCCTGTGTGGATGGCGCCGGGGGCAATGGCATTGGCACGGATCTCTGGACCAAGCTCAAAGGCCATGGATTTGGTCAGGCCCTCCATGGCGTGCTTGGAGGTGGTGTAGCCGGCAAACCCATAGTGGGCGGCATATCCGGCGACTGATGTGGTGTTAATGATCACGCCCTTCCCCTTTGCCTTCATCACAGGGGCGACCTTTTGGGTGAGGTAGAGCGCAGAGTTTAAATTGGTGTTCATCACCGCTTCCCATTCCCTGTGGTCCACCTTGTCCAGAGGCGTCATACTCAGCATCCCGGCGTTATTAAAGAGAATATCTACGGTGCCGTAGGTTTCCATGGTCTTGTCAAAAATGACATCCAATCCATCCAGCCGGGACATATCCACCAGGATATAAATTGCATTCCCGCCGGCGGCAACGATTTCTGCAACCACCTCTTTGGCTCGGGTCTCATTCCGTCCGCAGACCACAACGTTGGCTCCTTCCTTTGCAAACAGCACTGCCGTGGCACGGCCCATGCCCGAGGTGGCGCCGGTAATAATGGCGACTTGATTTTGAAGTCTCATAGAAAATCCCTCCTGCATTGTTAAAAAATTAACTTAACTGGCTATACTTTATCACTTGGATGGCGATGTGTCAAGAATTTCATTTATATATGTAAATATTTCATCGGTTGAAATTGGACAAAAAAACAGCCGCTTCTCAAAGGCGGGTAGCCACAAGGACAAAATGTGAACCCACCCCGCAAGGCGAACTGAATATGGAAAGAGAGCGAAGTACAATTTTGATTGTACTTCGCTCTCTTTCCATATGATTGCTCACTCGGAGATAGTACGGTTCGCATCCGTATAAGCGACACCAAACGGCTTGTTATGCTTAATGAAGGGACGTTTTATGTGGCTTAGCTAACTTCTAATCAAAGCATATACTAAGGGCGGGGCATTTGCCCCGCCCTTAGTATATGCTTTAGCTCAAAAACCCATTTTATGTCCTTAACGGGTAAAGTGCTTACACGACCTTGATGCAGATAGCTGCGTCCTTTCCCTTTTACCAATTACTATCGGCACAGAAAGAAATTACTTTCGTACGCGTCCGAATCGAAGTAGTACCACTTACCGCTGGTCTGTAATGCGAATCAAAGAGTTAAAATAAAAGACCAAATTAGCGGAGAGACTTCTTTGGCTAAAGGGAACTAACCCTGCCATGTAAATTACGCTTAAGCCTGGCAAAAAATCAACGGGCACACTTGCATAACGTGTCCGTTATTGCATGTTGCATCAAATTTGTCCGATTAAACAATCCAGCGGCTTTGGCGCAAGGTATTATCGCAAACAACGATTCGTACTGGCAAACTCATGATTCTTCAGGCAATATATCCGAGAGCAGATTGTACTGACAAAGAGCCATTTCATCAATAGGTACAGAAAAATCCTGCTCGATCCACCAAATAGCCATTCCAGCTAAACCACTGGCATAATAAGCGGCTGACGGAGGAATTGGGCCGGGCAGCTTCATCCCCTGTTTCGCAAGTTTTGCCAAAGCTTCGGCAATAAAATCATGGAAGAAATTCCTGAACATATTGAACAGTTCCATATCTATTTCCGCTTTGAAAAAATTATGGAATACCCTTTTCCGTTCATACACGGATGATAAAACCACATGCAGTATATCACGGGGGGCCATGCTTTGGGCAGCCTCGTCAAACCTCTTTCTCTCTTCCTGTAAACAAAAAAGCATCAGTTGGTATTTATCCTCAAAATGCATATAAAACGTGGAACGGCTGACTATAGCGCCCTGACAGATATCGTTCACCGTGATCTTCTGAAAACTCTTTTTTTCAAGCAGATCCATCAAAGTTTTAGACAGTGCCATATGTGTTTTCGTAATGCGAATATCTTGACCGGTGCCCGGCATACCGCCTCTCCCCCTATTGCTCTCACCATTTAGCTTCCCACATATTTTACTATATCTCAGGCCGGATAGCAAGGTTATGTTGAGAATAGGCGAATCGGACAGATGATCTGCGAATGTCCGAAAATGGACAATTAGATCAATTTTGCAGCTTGTTCCGCCGTGAAATAGTTACTATCATTGAATTACGAAAAATATAGAAGCAATTCTAACCGGAGGTGAATTGGCTTTGGAAGACAAGTGGCAAATCTCACAGGGTGAAATCGGTGAGATGGAAAAAGACTTACACAACATGGAACGCGAACTTTATGAACAGTATTGTGAAATCGGGAAAGGCATCTTGGAAAAAGCGGAGATGGAAAATAAAAGAGTAAATTTGCTTGTGGATCAAATCATCGAAACCCGGCTGAGGCTGGCGGCAGCAAAGGAGGAAAGATGCTGTCCGGAGTGCGCCGAGCACAATGATCGAAGCAGCATCTACTGCAAACGCTGCGGGAAGAAGCTTCCCAAAGTTAATGAGGAGGATAATAATGGAACAGAATAAGAAAAATAATACAGATAATGGGATGGACAACCTTCCAAATCAAATAAACCCAAACAGCGCGGATAGCCAAAACAACACCCCCGGCCCGAACGGCGGGCGCTTTGGCGGAAATGCCCCCCGAGGTCCGAACATCTTCAATATCATGATGGTGATGTTTCTCATTACTTCCATATTAAACATATTCTTTTTCAATAGGATATCCGATTCTGCACTTCAAATTGAGTACAGCCAATTCATTCAATTGGTGGAGAGCGGCAGTGTAAGCCGTGCTCAGATAAGCGATGACCAAATACAAATCGTTATTGACAAAGAAGCGGATCTTACATCGGTGGAAAA
>Ga0153924_1000956_pt1 | contig 16369 bp, 26 predicted proteins | sample TSNJ008MetaG_FD_104709 | JGI IMG/M metagenome (GOLD analysis project Ga0153924, IMG submission 104709) | Attine ant fungus gardens microbial communities from New Jersey, USA - TSNJ008 MetaG | ecosystem: Host-associated > Fungi > Mycelium > Unclassified | place: USA: New Jersey, Wharton State...
CTTACTTGTTGCCGATTAGCAAGTCCGGGGACATGTCAAGATGGTTTCGAACAAATATGTAGAAGAAAACGGCAACCGCAGACCACGTTAACGCACACAATAGTGAATGCAAGCAACCAAGGGGATAAGATAGTTCCATTGTGGGTATTTGCCTTGGACATATATATATTCTACTTCCGATAAAGCAAATTCTTCATCCCACTATTTCTTCCGTGTTGCTGCCATCATGATCTTGGGATAGTCCAATCCTTGAAAAAACATATCAGGAATAACCAATAACAGGAGAGCGCTTTGTTGACGTGTCAGATAAATATATGTGCGCCTTGTTCTTACTCAATTTGTGCCTGAGTTTCAGATGTCCTTTGGCTGAATGTTTTTCGGAGTTAATGTCTCGTCCAAGCCTTGTGACCTGACTTCTCCATACTACATTACTTTTGTTCCCAAGGTTCGTTTTGACACGTGCTTCTCATATGCACGTGTAATTAGTAGTACAATACTCTGTCAGAGTATACTTCACACCAGAAATGAGCGTTATGGCCAACAGCCAAAAGAATGGCTCAGATAACGGCAAAAACAACACAACGTTTGATTGCATAATACAAAGGGGAATTGTCACTTGCCCACAGAAGAGCGAAATAACAAGTGACCAAGTGCCACTAATACAAAAGACTATATAAAACACGGCAAGTGAAATGTTAAATAGAGAGAACTATGTAAAACGCGACCAAGGCGTGTTTCATAGTTCCAAGGCCACAAATCGACTGCTATGACTGCACGAGAGCAAATAAAACAGAGAATCAAGTCCATAAGACCTGCCAATTCACAAGAAAAACCAATGATGACCATGCAAGGAAAAAAGAAAGCAATATTCGGTGCGAAAAACATGCAGTGAGATTGCAAACCAAAGGTAAACACAATTTCACCCTTGGAAATAGGTGCAGATACGACAAACTTGCAAGCGCCCACAAGACAGCCCTACTCCAGTCCGACATAACCTCTCGCCTCTACCTTGGTGAACGCTGTTGTCGGTGCCATGGAGGGTCCGATACCAATAAACGACTTTGTTCGGCCCTGTTGTCTGAATGTGGAGATCCTGGGTGTGGATACGGAGGGGAATGGCACCATCCCACTTGTTGCAACGCTTGCTGGAGGTGTAGTCATGGTAAGCGTTGCAGCCGACGGCGTTCGCGTGGTGAGGGTCGGCGAAGGCGGGAACACAAAGAGCGTCTGATGAGGTGTCATTGAAAGCAAGGACGCGGGAATGCTTGCTTTCTGGAAGTGAATGGGAGATGAGACCGGCCTTGGTGACCCTGTGCATTGTCGCAAATTGGATTTAGGCAACGATGTTGAAACTAGTGACCTGAAAGGTATCTTGCCAGTAGTGGGTAGAGACTGAGAGGAAGAATGTAATAGCCCTGATTGATGATTGGAGACGGGAACAGGAGGCGGACGACAGGGGGTAGGCTGCATGTGGAGTCTGTCGATCTCGTGCGAGGTAACCAAGACGGTGACTGGAGAGGAGGGCACATGAGGAAGTCCACTGGGGGAAGGGCGATGCTTTGATTTAAGTTTGAGACTGGAAGGGAGATCAAAGGTTGATCGTACAGCAGTTCGAGGAGGAGGAGCAAGATCGAAAGAATTTTTCCATGCTGGAGCGGATGGAGGTACATGGCTATGAGAAAAGGGTCTTGGTGTGAATGCATGAGTAAGAGGAGGGGCTGTTTCGACATGATCATCTGGTGAGCTTGTGGTGGAAGACTCGAGGGTATCAGCACTCTGTTTGCGCTCGCGCTCACTGTCGAAACCTCCGCCGATGCCTAGGAGTTCGGGTTCTTCGTCTTCTTCGACCAAGTTTTCACTGATGATGCTGTTGTTGGTCATGTTACTTGCGATTGAACCCGCTCGCTTACGGGGGCGTGATTGATTACGGCAAGAGGGACCCATTGAAGCAGAGGAAGCGAAGGAAGAAGCAGAGGCCTTGCGGGCAACGACACGGTCCTCCATGGCCTTGTCGAGAGCATGGGCTTCCTGCATGACTATAGTGTCTTGTTCAGAGTGTGGAAGAATGCGATCCAACGATTGACGCTTCGGAGACCATTCTGCATCCGAGGTTAAGGCAGAAGAGGCAAGCGGACGGGAGGAATATTTGAGTTTCTTCTCGTAATCAAGGAGCTCATAGATAAGCCTGTGAATGACGTCAAGGGTGAGATGTGATAAAAGGGGAATGTACGCACGACATATTGGGACCATTGGCCTTGACATAGGAATAAGCGCCTTGCATGCCCTTCAGGTCCCAAACCTCTTGGGAGACAGAGGGCGAGCGGTGGGCGGCTGCGCGCATGACAAGGGCAATCACCATGGTAGCGGAACGAGAGATGCCGCACTGACAGCTGAAACGAAGATGAGAGCGGGAGAAGTGAGTGAGAAAGAAACTGACTGGACGAGAACGCCATCGCCACGAGCCTTTGCAGCGTCTGCAAAGGCCATACCCGCCTGGAAGCCGTCGTTGACGAGATCCTTCTGGCCATGGGACCACTGAAGCTTGAGATAATGCATAGGAGGCCTTCCTGTTGGGAGATGGGGTGTGGATTGGGCGTCGTGGACAGCTGTATTTTGAGGGGAAGTGGTGGAGAGCAAGGCGTCAAAGGGGGAGGACACCTCCTTGGCGACGTTGAGGATAGATCGTATGCCGCGGGCGAGAAGAGCATTCCAGTCGCGGGCGTTGTCCTCTGAGCCGATCCAAAGGCCGGGGATGACCTGGACAGGGCCATCTGCATAGGGCGCAGAGGGTTCTGGACCGTCCTCGTCTCTGCGGTGGAAAAGGGAGACAAGAGGAGGGGGAGGAGAGGATGGCAATGCAAGTGTCAATTTTTTCGTGTTTTTGCGGGAGGCCATGGACGACGGTGGCTGTGCGAGGCGCTGCCTGGATTGGAGGTCCATTTTTCCTGATTTTTTTAGTTTTTGTTTTATAAATCGGATTGGTGTTACTGCGGGCACGGCCAGCGTGCAGGACAAGGTCAGGCTGGAAACGAGCATCATGCTTGCCTCTGTTGTGCTGCGCTTGTCTCTATTGTGGCGTGCTGTCTCTGTTGTGCTATGCTTGTCTCTGCTGATACAATATCCGTGTCGATGCCCAACCGCTACCAGCTCGCGTTTGTCGCTTCCACCCTCCTCTCCTTCTTCACCCTCCTCTTCCTCTCCCGCGCCGCCTTGTCCCTCCTCACGCGCGCAGGCTACGACCCCGCCAATATCATCCTCATCGGCCTTCCCTCCACCCCCTCACAACCAACAATGGCCTTCCCCGACCTCAGCCATGTACTCACCTCGCCTCTCTTTGCTGCACTCGCCGTAGTCATCGCAGGAGCCCTCTATTACATGTCTCAGTCCAGTGCGTGATGTGTCGCGTCTCCTTCATACACACACCCGAATCTCACGCACAGCCTCTGCAGCCAAGCCCAAGGCCCTCAATCCCCACGAGTGGCAGCAATTCCCCCTCCAAGAGAAGATCAAGATCTCTCCCAACACTGCCATGTGAGTTCCACACCCCTACTGCTACCTCGCTTCTGATTCATTTCGTAGCTATCGTTTCAAGCTTCCTAGGAAACACGATGTTCTTGGCCTTCCCATCGGTCAGCACGTCTCGGTCTCCGCAGTCATCAATGGCAAGCTTGTTGCACGTAGTTACACCCCCGTCAGCAGCGACGAGGATCAAGGAAGATTTGACCTACTTGTAAAGGTAAGGTGTTCAATCCGTATCTTTCGATTGCTCTCACGTCCTATTTTTAGACATATGAACAAGGCAATATTTCTCGAGTCTTTGCAGCCCTCAACATAGGGGACACCATCCGTGTCAAGGGCCTCAAGGGCAACTTTGTCTACACTCCTGGCATGTGCGACCACATCAGCATGATCGCCGGTGGTACTGGCCTCACTCCCATGATCCAAATCATCCGTGCCGTCCTTCGTAACCCCGCTGACAAAACAACCATCACCCTCATCTATGCCAATGTCAATTCCCAAGATATTCTTCTCAAGGACGATCTTGATCAGCTTGTCAACAACCACTCCCCCCAGTTCAAACTCTTCTACGTTCTTAACAACCCCCCTCCGGGTTGGGATGGCGGTGTTGGCTTTGTCACCAAGGATCACATCAACGATCACCTTCAAAACCCCAGTTCCTCTAATAGCAAGCTGCTTATGTGTGGCCCTCCTCCCATGATTACTGCTATGAAGAAAAACCTTGCTGATCTTTCATACCCCCTTCCTAACACCATCAGCAAACTCCCTGACAAGGTCAGTACATGGTCTGTCCGCCCCTTTCATGGCCTCACGTCTTTTTTCAAGGTCTTTATCTTCTAATTTTAGATCTTGGGTATATATAATAATGGTATATGATTAAATACAATGCTGCTACAATTCGTGAGAGAAACTGTCAAGTTGGGTGGACGACGTGTCTGATCGACACATATCGAGACTAGGGAGATTAAATGAGCTTCAAATGAAGAATCGCAAATTCATACCTTTTCATCATTTCATGAGCAGCCTGCATCCCGGTGGTAAACTCCTCTTCTGTTAGTTCTCGCTCCGAGATCCTCGCAATCTGTATCACCGCATCATAATAGTGTAATGGTGAGATCTTATCCTCGTCTACCGGCAGCAATGGGGCTATAAAACGGAAATGGTGAAGCATTCGGGCATGTGGCTTCATTCGAGGTTGAAGGGGTATCACGATACGTGCAAGAGCATCTGTCCATTAGAAAATTTTATTTCAACTGTGTTGATTGCGTGATGATCAATGCTACATACCGATTTGGGGTATAGTATCGAGAAGAACGCGACGGAAACGTTGTCCGGCAAATGGTGTTCCTGCAAGTCAACCCGAAAGTTTGAGATACCAGATCTCGGAGAAGAATTTGAAGACTTTGCGACTCGCCTGGTCGGCCCCATCCCTCGTGTACGACATCTTTTGGTAACGATTCATAGGAAATGAGACATGCTCTGTAGTATTCCTGAGCAATATACCGATGAACAGTCTATTTTTTCAATGAATGAATCATTGAATACACAAACAACAATCAAACAATTAAACAAAGCAGACCTTGGGAAGATCCCCTTGTCCGAGTAGCATCTTTCGACTTTTCGAGATTCGTTGTAATTTGAGCCGAACAGCAAACCGTCGTTTGACACATAGTAACGCAGAAACCACAGTCTAATGAAAGCATACAGTTGAAAAGAAAGAGATTAGGAGAACTAAACGTACCACGAGAAGGTAAGAAGCACCAATAACCAAAGCTTTAGAGTTCTTCGTCCAATCTCGACTCGGGGACGTTCTCACTGCTTGTGAGAGGATAGCAGAACAAGACAAAACAACTGCCACTGTAATCAGCAGCACAAGGAAAACATAAATGGCTTCAGACAATGTCCTAAGCAGTTTTGATGAAAACATCAGAATCGATGTTACAACTCAACGGAGTAATCATCGTGTTTACATCAGCATACGTCATTTTCAGTGGGCTTCAATATGCATCAGAAAAAGAAATCGTTGCCACGAAGCAAAGTTTTATAAAATCGGACTGCTCTACATAAAATGAACAGTCATATTACACAACGTAAATTATCACGACCGAATCATCGATTCCACAGACACGCATGAGGCCCCATTCGAAGAAGCATACAATGCCCTCAATTTCATCAGGGCTGGACATTTTCGCTGAGAAAAAATCAATGAATGACAATGCAGGGGAAAAAAAGGCACGAATAGAGAGACTCACCCGAATTCACCAATAACGTTTCCTCGGGGGTAATACTCGCACACGAAAAACTTGGCGGGCTGTGAAATTGTATAGTCGTCGATCAGAATCAAATTTCTCTTTTGAAATTCCACTCAAAATTTACGCACTCCATATTCAGGTGGGAAGATGTCTTTACACATTTGAAAAGCACAACCGAGATCCAGAGTGGCCTTCCACACGACTTGAGTGTAATGGGATCCTTGTGGATTGGTGGGATCGTATTCGCCTGTTTTCATGCGCGTCAGCATACCTCAAATCATTTCGGGAAGGTATGGCAAGGATTTTGAAGCCACCGATACTCACTCGATTCGTCGGTCCACGACTTGATCGCTGGAGCAATATAGTAGGTCGGCCCAGTACCTGCTGCCAGGTTTTCTATTCATCAAAACAGGGGGGTTAGAAACTCATTTTGCTACCAGCCCGAAACAATGAGAACTGACCCCCGTACGGCCCTCCAGAGTGAATGAATTGACAGCCATCGGCCCATTGTTGAGCTGATATAGCTAATGTAGTATTCCAGCTCAGGGGGACGGCTCCATGCTTCGCACGATATTCGTTGTGGCCGTCCAGATATGCCTGTTCATCACTAAGGGGAATTGTCTTATCAATTTCAGAACCAATATCAGGGGTTGAACTGGCGGCAGGGAGTGTCGTGGACGACGCAGGTGGCTGCGAGGCGACATGCGTCTGGAAAGCGGCAAGAGAAGACGGCAATGTAGATGCAGATTTCACATGAGGAGTCGTAGAGATAGGAGTGAAGTAAGATGAGCTGGGAACGGTAGACGTGGTACTGGTCATAAGACCCCGTTTATCAGCAGGCCCATGATTGGAGGTAAGAGAGCACTTACAACGAACCACGAATTTCAGTGGCACTGCCCACCGAGTCCCATGTTGGTGTATATCTTTCACCATGATCCCCAGTGTGACCACCATGTCGACGTCTGTGGGTCCGATGGGCGAGCCCACTTGGAGCAACAGACAATGCCAAGAGTATAAGGTAGAAAATAGCAGAACGAAGCATGATGATACCTTGAACAAGTATGCAAGTTTTGGGGAAGCTTTTATAGCATTGCACATGGATAGTTTCATGCAGGAACTCTGATCAGGAGAGTGTAGTGCAAACCTTCAAAAAATTTTGGTCTGAGAAAATATGATTGATTGATGACCCGTGGAAACAATCCCTGGATGTGACATTCATTTGAAAGAACCTATGGAAAAAAACAAATTTAATGATCCAGGCCTCCCACTGTCTTTGGCTTGCATTATCCTGGAGATCCACTTTATCCACTTCATTGTATGGGCTTCAGTAGCTCGTGACAGAGGAGAAAACGTCAGCAAAATTGTAAGCCTATATTCATCTCCATTCCGTGGTAGTCAAGATAAATTCCATAAAAGGCTAGAGAATATCTGGCAAGGGGTTAGGCTTTCCCAAATCATGTATAGGGAGGTCAGGGAGACCCTCCAATTTGGACTTCAGGAGCATTTTAGATAGGCAGGGTTTATCCTCAGGGTAATAGCAAGGGTGGGTTCAGAATCCGCCCCTGACTCTACCTTCCTGCAGTAATTCGCTCTACCTGCACCTGAAGATATTAAAATTGTCCGCAGTATTCTTGCTGATCTGCCCAAGTAACTTTTGAACTTGGTCGTCCGTTGAGAACCGCGAACACTCGCATGAAATGAGTATGATGGAACCAGGGCAAATCCATGGCACAAGTAAATCATTTATTGCGCGTTCTGAAATTGAAATTAGGCTCGAAGATAGACTCTTGTGGTTGCGGTTGGTTGGAACCAACTGCAGTGTGAATATGATGATGTCAGCGCGCTGCATCAAATAGGCGTTGGAAGGGCGAAACCAAGATTTCTTATGATGGTAGTCACGTTGAATGCCATTGCCCACATTAATCCCACATTAATCATACTTACTCAGAAAAGCAATTTCGTAATTTCATAGTTTCCTTAGCACCCCAACTGTCAAGCAATGGAAACAAGCAAACAGTCTCTGCCGCCATATTATATTCTAGTGTCCCATTCCTCGGCCGATGATGCAGTTCCGGGTGCTCCATCGAGCAATTTCAGCCATCCTGTCATTCAATATCAATATCGGGATGATTCAACAATTCCGCTTCTACCCCAACATCCAGATGAGCATGTTCTTGTATTGGACTATGACCCCTCCCCAAAATTTTCGACCGTCAAAAATATTTCCGGTAAAGTGGTTGTTACGAATTTGAAAGTGGACGAAGCTCCGGGCGCTGCTGTTGCGGACGGCAAAAACAACCACATGTTTGTGATAGAAACAACTAGTGATGACCAGTACGTTGCCAAATGTTCCCTCACGACTAAGTCTCCTGAATCTATGATTCTTGCGGAGTGTTCAGAGTTCCTCTGTAACGACAAGATCTCCCCAAAGTATCTTGGCACAATTTAAAAATAGGTAAGAGACGAAATCCTCATTCTCATTTATATTATAATTAAAGCTCTTCAATATTTTTCTTGTAGAAATCATATTCTTCGCCGTGTATTGGCCTATCCAGAAAGCTCACATGAATCAGAAGTTGATGAGCCCGCCTCTGAGCCCGCCTCTGATCCTACCACTGCGCCACCGAATGACATCCAGCTACCTGATCCCTCACACTCATAAGAAATGCTGACATCAGATCACCGCCGAACCTTCCTTCCTCCTCGTTTTGTTGGTCCAACCTTGCCTTGATCCTGACCGTCGGACACAGAGCGAATTGGATTACTGGACGAGGAATGTCAACTTTATAGAAAGGCTACCCACATCCAGACTTACGGTTCATCCAACTGATTTGCTGCTTCCTGTAATGCCTTAACATCCACGAGCGAGTTGACTGCAAGTAGCCCAAGGCCGCCAATCGCGAACAAGACCATTGGATTCGTCAGCAGACTATACAGATTGAAGGATTGCCGGGCTGTATAGAAGTCAAATTTCTCCTTGGGTACTAATTTCATGGGGTACGGGAGGGAGACGGTAGAAGGGGGATTAAAAGGTGTTCCAAGTGAGTAAGGGTAGACCTGTACAATTTTATCGGCGATGTCGACTCGCAGCTGTTGGAAGCAGTTTCGAATGAGATATGGATGGCAATGTAGGGACGTTACATACAAAATCGAATGAATAATCATGAGATATCACAGAGAGCAAGTGCGGACCTGTTGGCACGTCCGGGCTATTAAGAACGTCAGGAATCAAATCAGTGTCTCGACGGGTAGAATGAAGTTTCAACACACATAGTAAAACTACCGTTAGCCACAATTCCACTGGCCAATTGCCTACTATCAAGCACGACTTTTGCACGTCCGAGAGAGGCACTGTCTGTAAGTTGTAGATGTCAATACACCAGAAATTAACTGCAGTAAACATGCAGACCTGGACACACGTCATTCCATACCACTTGACCGGTTAAGTCAAGTGCAATCACACCGAAGAGCCTGTTCCTTTTGAGTCTATTAGATATGCAGAAAAAAAGTTCGACTTGCCACGTGGAAAGTAAAAGTGTCTGAAGTCCCAGTCTCGTCATGGTCGGAGCCTAAGAATATTGTGTGTGATCACATGTGCTCGAGAAGTCTGATAGCGTACATCACTTGTTACTTATCACATCCCCCTCTTTCGAAAAATGCGTCAAAAGTGAGCGAAGGTATATCGCAAATTGATGCACCTGTACTGCCAATTCTTCGGTTTTCGTCAGCCTTATCAGGTTCTTGGTCAGTTCACATAGCCTTTCAGTAACCTGCCTCATGCGAGCTTCTCTAGTGGATACCGAGACCTGTAGAATAGCCGATTCACACAAAATTGACATCGTCAAACAACTCCGCACTGTGCTCCAAGGTGAAGTCAAACCTAGTGTGTGACAAATAGCTTGCTGTAGGGTACGTGCGACTCACTGTGTATCTAGTGATCACCCAATGCTGCATCCATGAGCTCTATCTCCAAGGAAAATCTCAACAATCCGCAACAGACCTCACTAAAACGTTTGAAAGAAGGAAATGTAACCACAAGGAAGCAATTCCTGGAGATGACTGCTTGATCAGCGTTGTTGGTGCAATATTTCTCCTCAATGCATTGACAAATTATTCCTCTCATGTTTTGTAGGTGATACAAATAAGCATCGCTATGTCATTACAACCCAATCACACCCGCTTCGCGCTCAGCTTCGCACAATATTGGCAACCCCGATAGTTCATAGCAAACAATTAGTTGTTGTCCTTGAACCCCCAAGTAGAGGCGAAAGCAAGGGTAAGAGTAATATAGTAACTGGTTCAACATTCCTTTGATCTCCTGAAGGCAGAAAAACAACTACTGCATCCAGCAGTTTTGAGGCAGGATTTAACTCCAGCATCACCCTCTGTATCCGCTGAAGAAAAGAAAGGGGGCTAAAGGTCCTAACCCTCTCAGCGTCAAAAAGAAAACACTATTTGTGCCTAATACAGAAGACAAAAGCACAACATGTGTGAAGAGAAAACAAGAAGGGACAGATGTTGAAGCTATTCAGAAAAAGAAAAGAAAGCGGAAACACACTAAACCTCACTACGCCTGAGGCTTGCTTTAATCAACCCACTTGATATCTAAGTCCGGCAAGCTGCTATTCGCGATTCAAAAGGACACAAGTGTTAATTGGTATGATATACGGATAGAATACAAACAAACAATCAAAACGACAAGGGTAAGACGACACCTATCCTTACAGCAAGCAAGCAAAAAAATCAGTTACCACCACGGAGACGGAGGACTGGAAATCTCATTAGTACAACAGCGATTGCAAATTAACAAACCTTACCGAGATGAAGAGTACTCTCTTTCTGAATGTTGTAGTCAGAAAGGGTGCGGCCATCTTCCAGCTGCTTGCCAGCAAAAATTAAACGCTGCTGGTCAGGGGGAATACTGAAGGAAATTAGATGTGTTGTAAACATTTGGCAAGCGGGTGAGTCTCACCCTTCCTTATCCTGGATCTTGGCCTTGACATTATCGATGGTGTCGGAAGACTCCACCTCAAGGGTGATAGTTTTGCCAGTGAGTGTCTTAACAAAAATCTGCATTCCACCACGCAGACGAAGAACGAGATGGAGGGTCGACTCCTTCTGAATGTTGTAGTCGGAAAGAGTACGGCCATCCTCTAACTGCTTTCCAGCAAAAATGAGGCGCTGCTGATCGGGTGGGATACTGAAGGAAATCAGACAATATGTTGCCATATAGATAGCCAATACCTACCCCTCCTTATCCTGTATTTTGGCTTTGACATTGTCGATAGTGTCCGAGGACTCAACCTCCAGGGTAATGGTCTTGCCAGTGAGGGTCTTGACGAAAATTTGCATTCCACCACGCAGACGAAGAACGAGATGGAGGGTCGACTCCTTCTGAATGTTGTAGTCGGAAAGAGTACGGCCGTCCTCTAATTGCTTGCCGGCAAAAATTAAGCGCTGCTGATCGGGTGGGATACTGAAGGAAATCAGACCATGTGTTGTCATCCAGTTAGTTGATACTTACCCCTCTTTGTCTTGAATTTTGGCCTTGACATTATCGATGGTGTCGGAGGACTCAACCTCCAAGGTGATGGTCTTGCCAGTGAGGGTCTTAACAAAAATCTGCATGCTGTTTGGTCGGTGTTCTGGTGGATGATAAGAAGAGAAGAATAATGGGGTAGGTCTTATATACGATAGCGGAGTTTAAAAGCAGCATAGCCTGAGTCACCATTGTCCGATCAATATGCCGAATTTGCTAGAACAAGGCGCACTCGTGTGTTTATCTGATACGTCAACAAAGCGCTCCTCTGTTATTGGCTCAAAAATTATAGGGAGCATGGTCTATGCACTCCACAGTTCTTGAAGTCCACGGCGAGTGACATAACATGACTATTAATGAGGACGGCTTAGAGTGTATTCTGACGAAGGTTGTGTGAACTATCCCATGATGGCAGCAACACGGAAGAAATAGTGGGATGAAGAATGTGCTTTATCGGAAGTAGAATATATATATGTCCAAGGCAAATACCCACAATGGAACTATCTTGTCCAGTCTGTATCCCCTTGGTTGCTTGCATTCACTATTGTGTGCGTTAACGTGGTCTGCGGTTGCCGTTTTCTTCTACATATTTGTTCGAAACCATCTTGACATGTCCCCGGACTTGCTAATCGGCAACAGGTAAGTCAATGTCAACGTCGGTGGTGATGGCCTAGTTCGGGTATATTTTCTCACGGATGCAGAAAGTGATGAACCAGAAAATCGAAGGAGGGTTGAAGAGCACCATACTGAGCATGAGCAGTCGCTTCACGTTATCCGAATCTAGTCCTCTTCTACCCGACGACGACCCTTTGGAACACGTGGATACCCTGCCAATATTCCCTCTCGTTCAGGCCCTCGAAACTACCAATTTTGTCCATTTGCAATGGCAAGATCTTATACCACAAAACTCGTTCGGAATGGAACCTTGCAAGGGTTTGGCATTCGCTCTTATTGTCCTATTGCAGCTTCGAAAATGCCAGATTGGTTGGAAAGGACAGTATCCAGATAATGTTTACGGGCAATGGACAGAAGAAGAAGCTCGTGCTAGGAATGTTGAAATTCTGGAGGAAAAAATGAGCGAACTCTGGGAAAGCTTTCTCACCCAACACCGTGGTCCGTTGGATCTTCATGATGTGCTCTGGACTCCCTTCCTCCTCAAACAAGGCAGATCACGTACAATACGAGGTGTGAATTTTTTTGAAGCTACACGTCTGAGCAATTCAATCTGATGGCTCGGTTCATCTTACAGTGGTGGATTTTCTTGTGGATGATGATGGACCGTCAAAATTGGTTGGGCATCCCATCGTTTCTATGACCATGTCCCGCCTATGGAGATACGGTCGTCCTGATGGCAATGATCTTCCGACACTGTTTCGTGACATCGTCAGCACTCGCGCTACTCCGTGGTGGGTTTCGTTGGAGTCTTTTGTTTTAATAGGATGCTGACAGTGACGTGCATAGTAAAACCCATTTTTTGGATTTGATCTTCGACGTTGGCTTCATGGTCCTTCTCTTCAGCTATGTCGTCTGTCCTCCCAATGGACCAGGTTCAGCCTTGACATGTCTGAAATCGGCTAGGGAAGCATATATCGTGATATATGGATTTTCGGTGTTGATTTCTGTGCGAGGGGCGAATGTGATATTGTCTGCTGCTACTGTTGTTGCCTTCATACTCTCGCCTGCCACATTACCAGAACCAGGAGAATTACGCTTCTGTGCTCTCCTCTGCGTCGTATTTTTCCGCTTGTTCATGTATCTTGTTCCTACAATTCTTCCAAACCCAACATTACTGGTTCAACACCGACGTTCATTCCCTCCTGTCGTGTTCCTATCTCAACGTCTAATCCGCATTGTACGACCCTTAATCTGTTTCTATTTGCCCATAGTTGTCGTTTCTTGCTTAACATTTTCGATTTCCATGTCAGGAGGTTCGTTGGCGCGTCCTCAGGCTATTTTCACACTTGCTGGTTTCGACCTACCCGTTATTGGCGTCGCACCAATAGACACACGAAGAGTTTTCTTCCTATTTTCTGTCATCGTCTGGTTACTTGTTCTTGCGTCAGCCTATATTCTTGGCTTTTCTACACTCGTGGGATCATCCGATCCCCTTATTTTTTCTCCCTCGACTGCTTGGGACCTCTATACCCCAGAAATCGGACACATAGCCCGTATAAGATCTTATCGTGCAATCATAGCCTATGCCGACGATTATTCCTTCCCTCCTCCCTTCAGCATCGTCGAGTTACTTCTTGTCACTGTTCCGGTTGGCCTCATGCGTCTTGTTGGAAATTCCCGACTGAGACGGGCCACCATTGCACGTCCAGTCTGGAACGTCACTGTACGACCGTTGACGATGATCGTGACGCCATTCTGTGCTTTTCTTGCCTGAAATGAAAAAAATATTTTTTGCTGCAGCCGACGTATGATTAAAGAGCGTGTTAATTTTAGTAATATCGATTGAGCATTTGTATTGTGTAGATAGACTTTAAATGAATCGTGTAAAATCAGTTGGGGATACATTGAGAGTAGACTCGAGGAAGACAATGAGTTGCTACTTCTGGAACACGACATAAGCAAAAAACTTACATGGGTTCTGAACCACACAGGTGTATCCTGCAATGCAGGTGGTGGCACCAGTCCACCCTTGACCACCGCATTGGCCATAAGCTCCAGCGGGAGCTTGACCATCTGAAGAGGTGGTTGTAGTCGCCATGGAGCTTGTGAGAGAGGTCGATGTAGTGAGAGAGGTTGTCGTCCTAGAGATGATAGTACTACTAGTAGTGGATCCAGCCGTGGTAGTTGGAGGAGGTGCAGAACCTGCAATATCACCGTAGAAGATACCTCGACCATTGGTACCGATATATACACTAGAAAATTGATTTGGTATTCAAGTTATCGTTTTATTTTGTGATGTGTTTCAACGTACCGGCCATAGATACGAGGGTCAGCAGTGATGCAATTAGAACTCGCAGATCCAAATCCATGCGCTGCGTCGTTGATTTGCACCCAGTTGACGCCCTGGTCATCAGACCGAAGGTAAACAACACCGCTATAGTTGGCAACAACAAACACAGCGGGATAACCGCCAGAGGTCTTGGGAGCACCAAGGGCAATACCCCAAGCTTGAGAAATGCCAGGAATGGCAGCGAACGTGGTACCATTATTGGTCGAGTGGAACAAACCCTGGTCAGTGGATACCCACACATCACCAGTGACATCGGGGTGAACGGCAATGTCGAAAACTGAGGTCGATGAACCGAGATTACCGTTTACGGTAAACGTCTTGCCATCGTCTCCAGAGACATAGAACTTATTTCCAGATCCACCGTAGAAAACACCGCTGGTCTTCTTGTCCGAGGCGATAGCAGCACCAGAGGGCAGCGAAGAGACGGCACTGAATGTAGCCTGGTATTGAGAGACCATGACGCCATTCCCGTTTGTGCTCCAGAGAATCGTATCAGCATTCGCAGAGATCGAGACCTTGCCCCCATTGACATTGTCAGGAGCTCCATAGTGCTGGTTCCAGGTCGCTCCATAGTCAGAAGAAAGTGCGACCTGCTTCCCTGTGCTACTGTCTCCAGTTCCAACTCGAACAAGGTTGCTGGGTTGGGAACCCGCAAAATCAATATCAGCAGAACTCGCCCAGGGGGGATTCGAAAATTTGGCCGCGGGAGGAGTAGTGAGGGACGAGTGAACGAAACCTGCTGCTGATGAATAAATCGTCCTGTAGGGCATCAAGTCCACGGACCTGCAACATCACCAATTGCAGAGATTAGAGGAGGCCCTGAGGGAGGCGAAACCAGACCCAACACGGCCATTTCTTCAACACCATTTGCAAGGGACTTGAGTGTAACATTATGTGCAGTATCCCACTGGTTTACAGGCCGTGAGAGATCAGGTCAGCTTTGCACTCCATCTCAAACCTCACCGTGAGTAAGTCGTGACTTCCATAGATCGTCTCGCCAGTTCCATAAAGCCAGTGGTTAGAATCAAAGGGATCGATAGCGATAGCTACACATGTCCTGCCTCAGCTGTCTTCCACACTGCAATCCATCACTTACATTCCATCATCCAGCCAATTTGTAGGTCACCAAGAGTGGTGTCAACATTTGCCGGTCCGATCCAAGGAGCAAGTGACTCGTCGTAGGAATAATACTTGTTGAGGTTTGGATAACCATCCCAAGCCCAAAGCGCACTCCATGTCGATCCACCGTCATTAGAACGGAAAATTTGACCATCGGGCCACCATGAGTTCAGGGCAGCAACCATAACAGTCCCATTCTTTTGTGAATCAACCGCGACTCCGCCAAAACCAAAGTATAGATCACTGCCGCTGACTGGGGTGACATCAGTCCCTGCACACGGTGTATAAGCATAAGGAATAAAGAAGAATGGGAAGGGAAATCTGTACAGGTGTCAGTGTCGATATGGTATTTGTAAATTGCGCCGCTAGTTCCATCATACTGTAGAAAAATATCAGGTATTTGGACAAGGGAACTGTGAGATAATACGCACAGGCCCAGCGCCATCAGAGTAGGAAATGTAGAGTGCCTTTTCGGAAGCAGACAAGACACCCTTGTGAGGCAACAAGGCCGTCGGTTGGCCAGCGATTGCAGCCCCTAGCAAAAAAGAATCACAACTTTGCAAGACCCGGGTCTGTCTATTTACTCACAGGATGAACCACCATTGGTGGAAACATACACACTGTTGGTCCCTTTGTTCGCAACGCCAACAAAGATACGGGGAGTTGCAGATCCTGATGTCCCCGAGGATTTGTCAAAGGTGACCCAGGCAATCCCGATTTTGTCTGAATTGTAGCCAGTGGTATCGGAAGGATCTGGAATATAGGAACCTGTTTCCAAGATGTTGGTGATGGCAATGGACAATTGTTTGAGAAAAGCGAACATACCAGTGTCGGAGAAGCTAGATACCTTGCTCCAGCTTGTGCCATAATTGGTGGACTTCCATAAGCCATTGCCACTGCGAGCACCAAAGAAAAGGATGCTATTGAGATTCGGGTCGACGACAAGGCGCTGTCTGAGATCAGCTATGGTGGAGA
>Ga0153924_1000957_pt1 | contig 16367 bp, 13 predicted proteins | sample TSNJ008MetaG_FD_104709 | JGI IMG/M metagenome (GOLD analysis project Ga0153924, IMG submission 104709) | Attine ant fungus gardens microbial communities from New Jersey, USA - TSNJ008 MetaG | ecosystem: Host-associated > Fungi > Mycelium > Unclassified | place: USA: New Jersey, Wharton State...
ATATCATGGCACTAGATTGGTGTGTTCCCATTCAATGTCATCAGAATACCTTTTATCAATCTAGAGCTGAGTGTTGCCTCCTTCCATTGAACAATTTATTTACTCTAGGCCAAGTCTCCATTCTCTGCCTTCCTATATCATTTGTGCGTTTGATTTTTCTTCTATTTCGAAGTTCTCCTTCTGGGCATTCCACTCTCACTTCTGCAATCGTGTCCCCATCTTTCCTTTCCGAACTACAAACCTTGAGGTATCTTTGCCTAGCCTACGGGTGACCATTACCTTCGGAGTGTCCTACATGGTTGCTGGACCCTGGTGTGGCGCGGCGCGTCTGGAATAGTCCAGGGCAGCAGATGCGTGATTGTACATTGTCCCGGGATGTGGGATCTGCTAGTGGTCTCACTGTTTTATATATATACTTCTTCAAAGTGTCAGCCTCATCTGACCCATATCACATTCTCAAGCGTCTGTCCGGCGGCATTACCATAACCTTTACAACCTCATCTATCAGATATAAATCTTGAATCTCTCGTAACTTGATGATTCGACAATTGTTCGTCTGCATTATCCATCCAACACTGTTGCATAATCTGCCAGATTCCCTCATTAGGTTCTAAATGTAAAAAAACTCATAATGTTGGTTTGATAGATCTAATTCACTGACTGACTCTAAAGACAACAGCGTTAATTCGTTTGGCTTCATGGAATGGACCTCGGTCAATAGGGAAAACATGCTATTTCAGATAGAGATAGTAGTAAGACAAGGCAAACCTCATACAATTGCTTTGGTAGGGCAAGATGAATCACCGTCTTGAAGTTCAATCATGAGTTCAGGGACTTGTCATCTCCTTCACTCAGATTCTGAACAAAGCCGCCCCAACGAATTGACAAATACACTTTCCGGAAGAAACGAGAGATTGCTCATTTGAATATGAATATTGAGAAATGCCTAAAGATGCACCCCCTTGAGAGAATCAAATTATCATGTAATTATTTCAAACCCCTCCGAACATCGAAAATCTGAATCTAGCGGTTCATTCATGTTTCTCGGGATGTATCACGAGTTGCAATTGATTCCAGGCTTCCCATATACCAAGTCTTTGCATCCAAGATGTAACGTTTAATCGGATCGCCTTAATGGAAAATGCTGTAGAATGGAAGAACGTTCGGCTGGACGAGTTGACTCAATGTAAGAGCTTCCTTCATGACCTATTTCTTTTGAGTGGTTGATAGATAAAGAAAATCTTTGTTGTAGAACCTGATCTCGGAATCTTGGTGGATCTTATGCCAGTCGACTGCTTTAAAGACAATTCGTACTGACGAGGGCTTCTACCTGACTCTGATCATCAACGCATTAACTGAAAAATCTATAGGCAAATATCATAGTGCTGCCAAGATGTGAAACTACACAAGTCAGAGGGCGGCAGCCCGGTATCACCAAAAATTGACAGGTGCCTGTCGATATGTGCAATTCGAGGTCAGCTCATTTGGAATTCATTCACCAGAGTAAAGTTTCATACCTGATTCATTTTTCACCATTCTTATCACGCAAATTTTTCCTATTTTTTATTAGTTACAATTTAGTGGCAGCTATAGGAGAAGACTCACTTTTGTCTGTTGATTGTTTAGTCTCCCCGCCCTCTTGTCTTTACCTCCATCACCGGCGAAAGATTGTAATCAGCTCTGCCATAACACCGCAACACGACTGGCTTTGAAGGGTCAGTGATTATGATGGCCAGAAGAGAGCTGACAATGCAGCATCAATCTCTCAGTAACTTCCAGTTGTCAAGGGACCTCGAGAGCTGGAGATTTTGAATATGCCTCGTGTCTGCACATATGTTGACCCATTCTTATTGTCTTTCCCTCGAATTTCAGGTCCCTCATGCTACTTCGCCTCATGATCTTAGAGTAATCATCAATCCAGTCTACAAAGGATCAAGAGTAATTTGTATCAGAACACAACACGAAAATAACAACTCATTCAGAACTTGGCCTGTGCGAAGCCAAGACGTTGATTCTGAATGTCCCAGATGCTATACCAATGCTTCAGTAAACTACCACCAACAAGCTCCAGACCGTCGAAAGCATTGATAAGGGTTTGGCAGGTCGATGGATCATTTGCAAATGGCCCAACCGAAAGTTCGCTGCTAGGGATGGTCAAATTGAATGGTTCGCCATTTTGGGAGGTGAACGTGATGTCAATCACTGCGGGAAGAGACGAAATCCTGTCGCAGGAAATTCCGTATGTCCCTGGTTCACTGGGATTCGGTTTGATGTCTGGGGAAATGAGAGCGTAGATTGCCTGTGAATGCACATGAGCATGTGAAATCGAGCATATGTCAGCCTTCCAAACCTCTGCAGTGTCTGTGGAAAAAAGAACGTTGCTTGTCCCACTATCAAAGATGATGTCGCGTGACTGGGTCAGGATTGAGTTTGTCTTGCCGTTGACTGATAGCCCTGGGGAAGTGAGAGTCCAAGCTGAACTTCTGGAGGCCAATGAAGCATATTGAGGTGTCCCTAGAGGGATGGATTCAATCTTGAACGGGCATGATTTGAATGGTAGCCTACCGGTAAACTTGGTACAATCAATCCCTCCAAGTGTCAGCTCTGCATTTCCCGCCACCTGTGGAGTGAGATACATGCTAAAGAGGGCTGAACAGAGCAGAACATATATAAACCGAAGAAACGGCCCTAACCACTAGCATACGCACATGGTAAACCTTGGTCCACGAGGCTCAAGAAGAATCCTTGGGCGCGAGTACTCATGCCTGGTAATTATGAAATGATGATGATCAAAATCATTTGACGAAGTCTTTTGATATGGACAAAACCTTGAATTCCACTGAAAGGGTCGATATTGAAGGCAGGAGTTTGATCTGTGATTAGGAATAAGCTGGTATTGGGAGCAGTGAGGCCCCCAACCGAGACTGTGTCAACGGCACTGCGCAAGGTTAGGCGATAATTAGCCCCAACGACGGGATCTACACCAACACCAGTAGAAAACGTGATGCTATGTACTTGTCCTCCATCTCGGAATGTTGAGCTTCGATTGGGATCGAACAGGACCGGATTGGAACATGAGGCGCAGAGTGTACTTGCAAACTCCAATGTGGAACTTCCTGTGTCGAATACAACCTATTTTGTTTGGTCAACGACTCAGACCATGGCAGGCACTAAAGTGACGGCATACGGAAACATTTTGAGGTGGCGTACCAACTACGAAATTTCAACTGATGTATCGACGACCTTACTCCAAGAAATTTACCGGTCATATTGCCGAACCACCTATTTTGTAGAGATAAGTATCAGTGCTCTTGAGAGCTCTGCACGAGCGAGATACATACTGTAAGTCTGTACCCAAGAAGAAGTCTGCCAGCGGAACAGTAGCTGGACTTAATGCCCGCCGCTTCAGTGAGCTTCCTGGGGGAGCTACCCTCGATTGCAAATTGATTTGTACTTGTTCAGGAACAGCATGAACTCCTGCCAGTCCAAGAAGCCCCAAAGCTACTATCAGTGTTTTCAGCATGATTGGAGAAAACTGAAGGAAGTACAGCCCGTGTGATTCTGACTTTTATGAAGAAAGCGTGAGAAAGCAGAGCTAGAGAATTTCGAGGATGGAACACATTACTATCCCCTGTGGTACTATCCCATATAGTTTTAGTTTCAAGATCTTCATGCGTTTTAGGCACCAACAAACTTCAAACTCCGCATGAGATGAAACCAGTCCTTTTCGGAAGGATACTATCCCACAAACTGGTTTTGGCCACTTTCGAAGATAACAAGATTCAAAGTACAGAACTCAATTCTGAGAGCAATAAATTTATACATATACTCTATGGTGTATTCTACATCTGAGTATATAACAATCTGTGCTTCAGGACAACGATCTTGTACAATCTGCTCTCACTACCCAATTTGGGCAGGGAGCTGACCAACGTCACACTTTGCTCTGAGTTTCAATTTGGTTGATCCCAATCAACGCATCGAGTATGGCCTCATTTAGCCTCGTTTCACTGCCCTGTTCAGCACTAGACGTCGCAAAGCACTCGTGCCAACACTAGCATTGGAGGGTGGCTTGATACAGAGTAATGCTTACTCCCACCCATCAGATCCAAGTCCACCTTCAGGGTATAATAATAATTTCTTTAGTAGTAAATAAATCTTTGCTGCCTTCCAAAAAGGACTGGCTGGTTTTATCATCGTGTCGATCCTTATGCGGAGTTCGAAGTTTGTTGATGCCTAAGGTGTGACTGGATGTGACTGGCCAAAACCAGTTTGTAGGATAGTATACACATTTTCTGCTGAAAAAAGCAGAAGATTCAATTAATATACTATTCTGGGTCTTCAGTAGCCTGTCGCTTGCATCGAGCCTGGTGAGCCAGGGGCGTGCTGAATGAGGCCATACTCGATGCGTTGATTGGGATCAACCAAATTGAAACTCAGGCGCGGTTTGAATGGCAAAGTGTGACGTTGGTCAGCTCCCTACCCAAAATTGGGTAGAGCAAATTGTACAAGATCGTTATCCTGGAGCACAAATTACTAGATATTTTCATATATTCAACTGTAGAATACATCAAAGAGTACATGTATAAAATTGTCGCACTCAGAAGTGACTTCTGCACTTTAAATGTCGTTATCTTTGAAAACACCGTGAGTGGCTTAAAGACTACCGCAGGGGATAAAAGCCCTGTGTCACGTCACAGTAATGTGACATGCTTGCGAGTGAATACAAAGTGATACTATGTGATATGATTGCAGCATTTGCCTGCTGACAGTATAAGCACTTACTCATCCGAAGAATATTGAAATGTATCATTGAGCCCTCGCTAGCAAAAAGATTCTTGATCACGTGACTGATCGGGTGGCTTCGACGTGATTGTTGCTCTTTCTCCCTCGTTCGACATAGAATCCGTGCGACAATCCATGCCTCAACTCGAATTACGTCAAGCACAGGGTGGAACCAATGGAAACAATGGCAACGGAAACGCTGGGAACAACGGTAATACTGGGAACAACGGTAATACTGGAAATAATGGGAATGGAGGGAACACCAGTGCCAGTAACGCTGGAAATAACGGGAACAATGGAAACACCGGTAGCAGTAATGCGGCCAGCTCAGCTCCAACGTCTGGTTCAGCGAGTCAATCCAGCAGCGTCCTTCTCATTCCTCAATCTGCCGCTGCAGGCGGCATCTCCATGACCCAACCGCCTGCGACTGCAACCTCGTATTATAAAATTGCTCCTAGCCAAGTGATTGTTTTCGGCTGGAACATGACATCGGTCATCGCATCTCCAACACATCTCACAATTTCTGCTGTTGCTGACAATGGGAATACGTACCCTGTTGGACCGACAGACGGTATCATTCCCGCTGATGCGACGCAAGTCACATGGGATATTTACTCGTATCAGCAACACAATCCGAATATGCCCCTAGAAGTGGGAATGTACACACTAAATATCTACGACGAAAGGGGACCAGGTGCAGGGAGAGCTGGTGGATATCTCAGTCCGTTCAATGGACTACAATTTGCTCTATATACGCCTCAGGCTTACACGCCAATAGCCAGTGGTAAGTGGTTTTCCGAGGTTTTGTGAAGAATTCTCGCTGATTCATGATCAGGTTGGACATGTACGCAATGTACAGACGCGGGTGTAATGTCAACAGCTGCACACCCAGTGTTTGTAGGCATCGTAGTGTCTTTCCTCGTCATATTCCTCTCTGGACTACACATGCTTCGGACGGGGCATTAGTAGTCCTATGGGTTGTTCGATATGATGAAGTTTTATGGACAATTTTGACTTAGACACTCGCTGTGATGCTATCGCTTTCATCTTGGGACTCTGCACAATAACTCCACTTTATTACGTACTTTCTTTTGCTGTTTCGCTGACTTTGGATATATCTGACATTTAAATTGCCGTACGATGTACATAGCACTTGTTTATTTTCTGGAGCTCTTCCTAATTAGGATCTACGAAGCAATTTGCGCAGGTCGAGTCTACGGAGCGCAGTAGATTGCACTGCCACAGTCCAGGGATCTATATGAGGAGATCATAGACAATCACAAATCTCCATCTACGTCCATCATGGAAGCCCTCAAACTACAGAAGAAGTATCCAGAGGTTTCCAGAGATGAGATGTTCGATTTCATCAATCGCTTCAAGTCCGTTTCGTCCTCTCTGGCGCAGAATATCATTTCTGATCTTTCCATAGTGCACTGAACACTGATACCCCAGGCCGCGTAGATAAGTCTACTGTGCTTCATGCCCTTGAGAGCTCAGGGAAGTCGTACGATCTCGCTCGAGAGACGCTCAAACATGTCAGCGTTGATGCTAGCGGCAAAGTTGAACTGGAAGACTGGGTCGAGGTGCGCTGTTGGTGCGGGATGATGTCATGAGATATGTAATAACTGACTGCCAATGGCATCTACAACCTTCAGCTAAATGTTAAACTTCGCACAGAAGCCAATACAGTGCTGACGAGCAAAGCTGGAAAAGTCCGCGTTCAGGGCTCGAATGCCAATGTGAGCCATACGATCAATGAGGACGAAAGGAGAGAATTCACAAATCATATCAATGGCGTATGTATACTTTATAACTTGATAAACGTTGTGCACACTAAGACAGTTATCAGGTCATAGAAAATGATTCAGACATTAGCGGCCGCTTTCCCATTCCTACGGAAACTATGCAACTATTCGATGAATGCAGAGACGGTCTTATTCTGTGTAAACTCATCAATGATTCCGTTCCAGATACGATCGATTTTCGTGTTCTCAATAAACCATCTCCCCGTAAACCGCTCAACGCTTTTCAGATCACTGAAAACAACAATATCGTCATCACCTCTGCGAAGGGTATCGGTTGCTCCGTTGTAAACATTGGTTCAAGTGATATCGCTGAGGGAAGAGAGCATTTGATTTTGGGCTTGATCTGGCAGGTTATCAGGAGAGGTTTATTAGCACAGGTTGATATTAAACTTCATCCCGAACTTTATCGACTCTGTGAGGAGGGAGAGACGATTGACGACCTTCTGAGATTGACACCTGACCAAATCTTACTTCGCTGGTTCAACTTCCACCTCAAGGCTGCAGGTTCAAAGCGCCGGTATGTCATCAGTTATATACCCGTCAGTTTCTCAACATGAATGAATTGCCGTAACAGTGTTAACAACTTCAGTCGTGATGTTAGCGACGGTGAAAACTACACTGTCCTCTTACACCAACTCAAACCCGAACAATGTTCTCTTTCACCCCTCCAAACTGCTGAAATCCGTCAGCGAGCTGAGCAAGTCCTCCAAAATGCAGCCAACATTGGCTGTCGCAAATACCTCACCCCATCCTCTCTCGTCGCCGGCAACCCCCGTCTTAATCTTGCCTTTGTCGCAAATTTGTTCAACACCCATCCAGGTCTCGAGCCTCTCGATGAACAAGAAGCTAAAGATTACGGTATTGTAGAAGATTTTGATGCTGAAGGTGAACGTGAAGCTCGTGTGTTTACATTGTGGTTGAATTCACTTGGTGTTGAACCGGCTGTGTTCAACTTGTTTGAGAATCTGAAAGATGGATTGATCATTCTGCAAGCGTTTGACAGGATTTTGCCTGGATCGGTTATTTGGAGAAGGGTGAGTAAACCCAAGGAGGGTGCCGGTCCAGCGAATTATGCAAGTGGGGGTGGAGATGACGAAGATGAAGGTGCCGATATCGGTGTTACTCCAAATCAGAGCACTCTTTCGAGGTTCAAGGCTGTGGAGAACACGAATTATGCGGTTGAGCTTGGAAAGCAGAACCGTATGCATTTGGTTGGTATTCAAGGTGCCGATATTGTGGATGGGAGGAAGACACTGGTACTTGGACTGGTTTGGCAGCTTATGCGGTAAACATTTTTGAACCCTCATCTTATCCTTGATTTTAACTGATCGAATAGGATGTCGATTACAAAGACTCTCTCTCAACTTTCTGCAGGAGGTGGCCGTCCACTTTCTGACACTGATCTTCTGAAATGGGCAAATACCACTGTGCAGAATGCGAAACCTACGGCGAGGACAATCAGATCATTCAAAGATCCCTCTCTTACCACCAGTTTATTTATTCTGGATTTGTTGGACGCCATCCGCCCTGGAATTGTCGATCCCTCCTTGGTTATCATTGTGACTGAGACAGGTGATTATGATGAAAAAAGACAGAATGGTACGTTGATGACAAGTATGGTTTCCATCGGGCTGATGGCTCGCCTCTTTAATTTCCAGCCAAATTGGCTATCTCGATTGCAAGAAAGATGAATGCATTGATTTTCCTGGTACCTGAGGATATTGTGGACGTCCGTGCGCGTTTGGTATGACATTATTTTTTCTTTTCCGTGGATCAATGATACTTACAATGCCTTTAGATCCTGACATTTGTTGGAAGTCTGATGGCTATTGCATAAGACTCTGACTGATAGTCAGAGTGTGCTGATGGATAGTGAATGAAATCTGAGACATGTGCGTTGGTTTTACTTGTATCTTAGAATAAGTAATAAATAATTGCAGTTGACCTTTTCCTCCTAAAATGGGTTTTTTTTTCCTGACAATATGATGTTTTGATTTTGAGCGCGGATGATAGTAGAAGAATGCCGAGCGCCGAGTGCTAGCGCTCTAAACTAATATTAGATGGCTTTGACCCACTGTCTGGTTTTCCCAGATTTTGACTTGACTTGACCTGATACTCTGATCTCTTCCCTTGGCACTAACAATACCATATTTTCGGTGTATTGTATTGACATTTCCCTGGTCATACAGGTAGAGGACTGCGGTTAGGAGGGATTTTTATATGCGGTGATGTTGTCGCGAGGGGCTGGACATAATTAATCAACAGGGATCCCGTCAATGAGCAGTTCAGGGGACTCAGGATACCGACATCTAGGGACGAGGTTACCTGACTTGCCGCACAAGTATATTACAGTGACTTTTACTCGGCAGTACTCAGTATTCAGTTAGCTCTGATGAAGACTCGGACCCAGTTCAAATCCATCGCCATTTTCTTCACCCATGAGTCGGTTCTGCCCTTAGAGTGCCTCCCGGTTCCGGGAAAGTTTTGATAGTCAGCGAAACCACATCTTAGTTCTATTATTATTTCAAATTTTAAAATTGAGATATCAGTATTGTGTCAATGTTTATTTTACATGTCTACAGACGTCGCAAATGTCTCCGATTCGGGTCTCTTACTGGAAAACGCGGTAGCTATCGATGAGCGATGATCGTTGATGATTGTTCATCACGAAAGGCATGCCGAGTACTATTGAATTTTTAATACACATTACCAGCAGATTGTTGTAAAATCGACTATTTGTATACCCGATACTATGTGAAAGGAGCTAGCCGGATTAAGAGAGGTAATGCAGGCTATATCCGAGCAACCATTCTAGGCTTCATAACCAAAACCCTCGGCACCGTTAAGAATTAGCAGTATTGATGATAACACGCTTTTCTATGTTTGAGTCTATGCCATACCTTGGGCCAAACCCTCAAAACCCTCAGTGCCTCATCTATCTTTGGACTTATTGATTCGGGATTAGAATGCTACCAAAAATAGCCGATTGTTCACGATGGGAATGGGAGTTGGCGACCAATGTGCTTCATCTTCCTCGTTTATTGATCAGTTTGGCAACGTGCATCATTACCTGGGGTCCATCTGACAGTTCTCTTGCCATATCAGCACATAGTTGTTCTCATGTCCTGATGAAATCACTCCTACTCGAAGAGCATAAATACCTCTGCGTAAAGTTCTATCATCTGCATACTTACCATGTCTCTTTCTAGACACAGTTGAGTTCATACAACTCGATTCATGGATCGATTGCTGATCTAGTGTCTAATCAGTCGACGCTGAGCAAGTCATTGAGAAGGCTAAAGGCCATCGTCACTTCAAGCATGCCCAATCAGCAAGGCGCAGTGGACCCCACAAATCATTCACATCGTGGTCCCGCGATGAAGCAACCAATGATCTGGACAAGTATACCATCCCAAGGCAAGGTATCAACTCTGCATCGGTTTATCAACTCTTGCACGATGAGACCGCTTTGGATGGAAATCCTCTCCTGAACTTGGCATCGTAAGTGCTTTTCCGATGGGTTTCGGATCGCACTTGTCATTTTTTTAGGTTTGTTCATACATGGATGCCCGAACATGCAGACAAGCTGATCTTAGAGAATATCAACAAGAATATTGTTGATTTAGAGGAATACCCCGCTGCAAGTATCATCCACAATCGTTGCATCTCCATGAGTGGGTATCTCTTTTTTTCACAGTGGGTCAAAAGTTGATCAGTTTTACTTCAGTTGCAAAGCTTTGGAACGCCCCCAAAGATTCTAAGGTACTCGGTACTGCCACTGCTGGATCGTCCGAGGCTATCTTGCTGGGTGGTTTGGCAATGAAGAAACGCTGGCAAGAGACGCGCAAGGCCGCTGGAAAGGACTACTACCACCCCAACATTGTCTTCGGCGCAAACGCTCAGGTAGCTCTCGAGAAATTTGCTCGGTAATACCGCAATTTGTCCTGAGAGCTTTTCAGCTGACCTTTCCTCAGGTATTTCGATGTTGAGTGCCGCTTGGTTCCGGTCAAAGCTGAAAATGGGTTTGTCATGAATCCCCATGACGCGCTGGAATATGTCGATGAAAATACCATCGGTGTTATGGTCATCCTCGGAAGTACCTATACTGGTCACTTTGAAGACGTTCTTCTCATGAGCAACCTATGTAGGCTTTCTTTCAATCAAGTTAGATTAATCCGGCTGACTAAGGAAACCTCTTAGTGGACAATCTTGAGGAACGCACTGGACTTGATATTCCCATTCACGTTGACGCGGCATCTGGGGGATTCATTGCTCCTTTCGCCTACCCCCATCTCAAATGGTCTTTCGATGTCAAGCGAGTCGTCTCTATCAACACATCTGGACATAAATTTGGTCTCGTCTATGCTGGGCTCGGCTGGATTCTTTGGCGAGACGAAGGTTTCCTTCACAAGGATTTGGTCTTTGAATTGCGTAAGTCGACACCCACTTGACATCTCCAATCTGTCTAACGGGCATGTCAAAATCAGACTATCTGGGCAGTACTGAATATACATTCACTCTGTAAGGAAGCTCGTTATGTTCAGTCTTTTATCTTCATGTCTGATCCATTGCAGTAACTTCTCGAAGCCTGCTGCTCCCGTCATCGCCCAAATGTTCAATTTCTTGAACCTCGGCTTTGAAGCGCATTGCTGCCAAAGATCTCCGTAACGCTCGGGTGTTATCTCGTGCACTCGATAGCACATACTTCAAGGTATGAGACCATCCTCCCCTCACCGTCAATCGAAGAGCATAACTCTGTCACTCCCAGGTCTTGAGCAACATTCATGTACCCATCACTCGCCATGGAAATGAGAATTTGGATTCTGATAACCCCGAGGATTACGAGCCTGGCTTGCCGGTCGTCTCCTTCAGGTTATCTGACGAGTTCAAGAAGAACAATCCTAGAGTTCAACAACGCTGGATACAGGTAATTCAAAACCTATAAGACTAGGTAAATCAAGCTGATCAGAAATCAGGTTCTGTTGAAGACGAAAGGTTGGATCGTTCCGAATTACGGGGTAAGTGAACCTTTCATGGAAACCTTGAAGAACAAAAGCTCAATCCTTGGAACAGGCCCCGACCGGCGCTGAGGACGTTGAGATTCTGCGTGTTGTCGGTGCGTATCGCCATGTGAGGCTCTGCAAATCAGTTTGACTCAGATCATCCCAAGTTCGTGAAACGTTAACAGAAGACTTGGTCGAACGTCTTGTCGTAGATTTACTCGAGATTACCGAATCTCTTCAAGGTATGGACTGTCTTGTATTTTCAATGGCGGTAGCTGAACCGCGGCTTTGATACTACAGGAGAGGAAGGAAGCATGATGGCCATAACTTCGAAGACGGTTGTTCATCACCCTGACCATGAACATGGTCGCCCAGACAAGTCAAACTTTGGTGATGCTGACCAGCTCGACCAGAAACAACAATCTGGGTTCTCTAGGCAATGCTGAATCAAGGCAGGACATTTGTTGCTTATTCATAGTCTTATTCCGAATATCTATGTGGCATTGCCCCTTCTCTGAAGGATGACTCTGACACGTTCATTGTACAATAAATATAGATCGGAGTATGTGATGAACGTTTTGATAACTGCTCACCAAAAGGAAGCTTTGTTCGACATTTTACTGGCGCAATATTTCGACGTGCCGGTCATGTTTGAGATGACTTCATAATTCTTATTTGATGATCGTTTTCCTCATTGATAGAGGCAGAGCAATAGAGTGGCAATCCTTTGCCGTTAAGAATTGTGTGGAAGTTCAGAGCACATCAGTAGCTCTTCGATTGTTGCATATTCTCGTGTTTCAACGTGCACAGTGGTGGTGGACTTTTCGCAGATCAGGTTCAAACACCAATCGAGCAAATTGAGTATGAAATAAGATGGTGTAGGGTAGATAAGGTCTGGATCAGACTGTGGGAGAGGAGGAAGGAGAGGAGAGTGGCTGAATAAGGCATGGCTGTAGAAAGACGAGAGAATAGCAAATGGGTTTTGAGGGTCTCCGCGGTTCAATCGATGGATTCATTCACATAATCTCTATTTTAGGTGCGATCTGTATTTTCTGTCAATCCTGTTGCTGGTTGACCAAGCCAAACAGATGGTTCACGCTCACAAGTGATGGGTCTTGTATAGAGGGCTTGATGTACTTTTGGATGAAAAGGACAAGGAGTCCATAAGCAAAGAAAATTGCCGCGGGCCTTGTCTTTGAGCTCTTTGGTGCTTGAAAATGGTTGATATACTAGTTGTATCGAGTGGCGATGTGAGTGATTGAACCCTAAAGGTGGCCAGGACGACCATAGGAGATCAAATAGGACGGACATATTGGCTTGTAGTCATCAATGCGACTTCTAAAAGATAACGATGTCCTGATAGCAAGACCTTGCTTTCAGAAAAGAGAGAACTCAATCTGATCGGAATGGTAAACAATCCAATCACATTGCCAAAATGAAAATGAAAACACATCTGGGGCCTAGTCTTGTAAAAGAGCTTTGTATGCACTCATCCAGGCGTCCTTCCCCCTTCCTTCGATAACGTCCTGAAAAGAGTGGGCTTCAATCGAAAATCAGACGGAAACTATCACTTACCCCATGACAAGGAATGATGCGCTCGAAATCCCACGAGGCAACTGTTCTTGCATCTCGTTTCATCGCTCTATGTCAAGCATGATTAGTGCATGAAGACGTCCTACGGGTAAAAATCTCACTCTTTATTAACAGTCAAGGACCGGACGGGTATCAAAGAATGGGAATAAGACCAAGGATTGAGCTTGAGCAATGTTTTTCCGCTTCCACGTTTTGCTTTCGAATACTGCACTCAGTCAGCAATTTATCACCAAGGATTAGGATCAAATGCTTACTTGCTCAGTGCAAGGAAAGTTGAAGACGAGGTCAGCTTCGATGAGACTCTTGGACTCTTCATGGAAGAAGGCGACATCCTTATTCTTGAATCCATCGAAGTAGCTGAACCAAAATGTGTTACTGATGTCTGTTTTTAGGAATATAGATGCCCATTCACCAGCTTTTGATCTGATGAACGGTCAGCAATCCTTGAGATGGGTTAACGAATTGAAACAATGTTCACATCATCTTCGAAACCATACTTGGTTCCTGACGGATCCCGTCCCCAAGCTAGTAGGTAATGTGAGACAAAAACTTGTTATATTGTCATCGTAACACTAACCCCCGTCGAACTGGAGTGATTTATCCTTTAAGCGGGCACGTGCAGCCTCTGGAGCAATCACTTTAGCAGAAGGATACTCTTTCTTGTACTGTGCTATATGCAGAAGTACTTTGAGAAGAGAGCACATAGGATTTATAGAAAGGCAGTACCAAGAAATAGGTGGTGTACGGCATCGGCGCCAATGATAAAACTAGATTTGTGATGTGGATAAAGTCAGTTCACTCGAACAGCTTGAGTTAACATGATACAAAAGCTGACCGAACGGGCCCCAAATTGTCAAGTGTGGTCTTGGTTTCTTCGTCCAGCGGGGTGGAAGCCAAAAGCCAGACGCCTCCATCTTTCATCTTTATTGCAGTAGACCTTCTACCAAACGTCAAGAGACCAATTCTGGCAAAAGGTCTATGGCAAAACTCGAGTTATGCGACTGAACAATGAAGAGCTGATTCAGCCGAACCTTGAGAAAATCCACACATTTCGTGCAACCTGAAGAGAGCGTTAGGAATACTAAGAGAGAGGGAGAGGAGAGTGTATACCTCACGAATAACTGTTTCTGACATGGTGTTCCGGGGTGATAAAACACTGAGGTACTGGTATGCATTTGGCACCAGTTAATATACAGCGGACCCAAAGAGAATCCTGGAAGCGAGCACTCTGCCGGCGATTTGGCCCCATATCGACAGGTAAATTTGATGTCTCACTCAATCAACGTTGATGGGTGTTTTTGCCTGTTTGTCACTTGTAATTTCCCCCGAGTATACCTGTTTTCTTGTATCAATATTGCACTCGACATAATGGGACACATGACAAAATAACATACATGAATGTGGTATAGACAATTCTGCATTATGCATGTGAATTCCTGGATATATCCTTGTGACATAGGTTGAGACTTGGTTCGACTGCTGATAATCAAGAATATTAATGACCAGCTGATAACGGATCCTACCTTCTCTGACTACTGGTAGGCAGCATAGTCACCATGTTAGGAGACGGATTTTCCCCACACTGTGGTGGGGCTCTGCGTCGCCAGTCTTTTACCATTGACCATGTACTCGCGTAGGCTACTCACGGTTGAAGCGACATTTGTGATTTTCTTACGCCTTTCACGCCCTTTGGTTGGAAAATCACTTTCAAGGTAATTGCGAATAAGCACTGACATTGACGGCGTACTCGGTGGGTTTAGAGCTTCCGGATGTTCCTCTGTCAATTAATTAACGGCAAATGATCTAGGTCTCCAAGCATCTCAAGTCAAGGTGTTGAGGGAAAGCATCAAATTTTTTCGAGAGGAAGCCTTGAGAAGGCCAGTTTCGTCAACCTCTTTGGGAGCCTTGAATGCTCCTACAAAGGTCATCTGCCATCAGACGGCAGAAGTGTTGTGATATAGCCAGACAATCTTATCGTGGGAAAGAACCCTTGACATGAGGCCAGCTCAACTTCTCAGCCGACTAGAGAGTTGAGGTAATCATGAGGTAACGGCCGACTTGAGATGTTGTTCTTATCTCCCCCGCTTGCTATGATATATGGCGCGGTCTCTATGTTCACAAGAAAAAATCAACATTGTTCTACCCAAGAACAATGTTCACAAGGCTAGCATCAGCGAATTATTCCTTTAGCTTTTTTGGAAACAAACACGGGGTCTCCATGAGGCTTCCGCATTTTTGGTTTTATATGTGGCATGCGTCCTTCGCCCAGATTCTCCCCGAACTTGCTTAGAGCGCCATCCACGGTAAGTACTAGCGTGTCCTTCCTCTAAGCCGTCACTGCCATCTGTCCCTGAACCACTCAGACCCTTTTCTCGTCGTCCAATCATTGCACTGTTACTCTCGGCATCATATTTCAGTCATCAGCCCTATTCATTTCGTTACATCTTCAGGTCGCCTCCCGATCCTCGAAGAGTTATTGAGCGACGATACATGCCTCTCTGTCCTACTTGCGACAACAGACCTTTTGCCACCAAGGAGGCTTTACTACAGCATGTTCGTACCAGCAGCAATCCACATCCCTTCTGCCTGGCTTGCGATCGCAGGTTCTCAAGTGAACTCGCCTATAATGCGGTACGTCTACTATGGCATTGTCTTCTTTCTATCTGGTTCACAATCCCTAGCACATGGCAGCTAAGCACCCTCCAGCCTTTGACTGCCTAAGATGTGGAAAGCAGTACAGCAGTCAGTTTGCATTAGACGGTCACTATCGAGGGCATACAGACCATCCTAATTGCCCCATCTGCGGTAAGGGCTTTTACGATACCGTTTCATTGACTACGGTGAGTAGATTTCTAAGATTAACTCATCGCCGAAACTTGAATTCCATCTCTCTAAAGCATGTTCGCGAAATCCATAACGACTTTTGGTGTAACACCTGTAATATACGCTTTGAGACTGCCGCCGCCGCAAATGAACACTATATCACATCTCCAGCTCATTCTAACTGCCAGATCTCTGGCATCAGTTTTCGCGGTGAGGACATGCTACACAAAGTATCTTAATATTCATTGCTTGTGATTAAGTGCTCACCTCGAGTTCAGTATCCACATACTTATGAGCCGAGCTCTGTCAACGGCAACACAACGACATCACCGAGTGTCAGCGTTTCGGGTGAATCTGG
>Ga0153924_1000958_pt1 | contig 16359 bp, 14 predicted proteins | sample TSNJ008MetaG_FD_104709 | JGI IMG/M metagenome (GOLD analysis project Ga0153924, IMG submission 104709) | Attine ant fungus gardens microbial communities from New Jersey, USA - TSNJ008 MetaG | ecosystem: Host-associated > Fungi > Mycelium > Unclassified | place: USA: New Jersey, Wharton State...
GAAGGTCAGCATCATATTGGAGGTCATGGCACCGGTGGTATAGTCGTCAGCACCATAAACAGGTCCCAGCATGGCGATCATAGCCGGATTCTCCATCGTAATCACCATTCCCATCCGGTCGGCAACCGTTGCATACATCTCCGCGAAGGCCAGGGGCACCGCAACGGTAAGCCCAATCAGACAGAGAAGCCAGACAGGCGACTGAATACGTTCCCGGCGCATGACAAATTTGGTCAGGCTTCCGTTACTTTTGAACAGATTGCGCATTCGGCTCACCTCCGTTTCCGTTGTAATGACTCATGAACAGATCTTCGAGGGTAGGAGCGGAGCTTTCAAATTTGAGTACCCGGTAGGCACTCAGGAAAGCAACTACTTCTGGTACACACGGGGATTCCACCTGGAAGGTCAGTTGGTTCTGCTGGCTCTGTACATTGCGGATGCCAGGCAGATTTTCCAGGCCGATGACCGGCTCGCTGGTAATGATCTTCATATTGATCCGTGTCAGATGGCGGAGTTCCTCCAGAGTGCCGGTTTCGATCAACTTACCCTGGCGGATAATGCCTACCCGGTCACAGAGCCGTTCCACTTCAGACAGGATATGGCTGGAGAGGAAAATGCTCTTGCCGGCATTTTTCTGTTCCAATACACATTCCTGAAATACCTGCTCCATAAGAGGGTCCAGGCCGGAGGTGGGTTCATCCAGAATATACAGGTCTGCATCCGCGGCGAAGGCTGCGATCAGAGCGACCTTCTGGCGGTTCCCTTTGCTGTAGGTCCGGCATTTCTTGGCAGGGTCCAGATCAAACATCCGGATCAGTTTTTCACGGCGGTTAGAATCCGGCTTGCCCCGGAGCTTCACGAAGAGGTCGATGACCTCGCCGCCGGTCAGGTTGGACCACAGGTTCACATCGCCAGGAACATAGGCGATCCGCTTATGGATCTCGACAGCTTCTCTCCAGGCGTCCTGGCCAAATACTTTAGCCGTACCTTCTGTAGCTTGCAGGATGCCCAGCAGGACACGGATGGTAGTGGTCTTACCGGCGCCATTCGGGCCGATGAAGCCAAATACTTCGCTTTCCTCTACCTGTAGATTCAAGTTGTCAAGAGCGGTAAATTTACCGAATCGCTTTATTAAGTTTTTCGTCTCCAAAACTGCCATAGTGTGACCCTCCCAAAGGTTCTTCAAATAGTATGGATTTAATTTTGTACTTTAATTCTCATAAAAAACGGTTCTTAGCAGATTGAGGTACTCGTAGTAGTCAGCAAAGTAGGACTGCAAATCCAGTTCGGAGTTCAGGACTGTCTCTATTTTCGCTGTCAGCATCTTCTCATAACCATCCATGCACCAGCCGATCAGCTGGATGCTTTTCTCTTGCGGGATATCCTTCCGAAAGCGGGAAGTATCTACATTTGCAGATAACTTGGTAAGAAGCAGTGTCCGCATTTCTGCGAGACGGGCATGAATCTCAGGAGTCAGGAAATCCGGAATCTTCTTCAGGTAGATACAGGTGAAAAATTGCAGTATTTCCGGCTGTTTGCTGAGGGCTTCCAGCTTCAATATGCTGGCCTGCCGGTATCGCTCGAAAAAGTCCTGGGGACCTTCGTCGATCCTGGACAGATATTCATCCAGAATGTAGTTAATCCCTATCTCTAATAGATCCTGGAATAATTCCTGCTTATTGTTGAAGTAATAGAAGAGTATGCCTTTGCTGATCCCTGCTTCTTTGACGATGCGATTCGTGGATGCCTTATCGTATCCATGCTCTCCGAACTCCTGGAAAGCCGCTCTCAAGATACGGTTCTGGCGCTCCTGGTCTAATCCTTTAAATTTATCCGTAATTCGAATCACCTCCTTCTTGCTTGACCGGTATGGTCAATTTCAATATAGCACTTTTGACCATGCTGGTCAATAGATTTTTAAAAAATTTTCTAGTTGTGTTTTCGGGGAGAATATGATAGAATATAGCGGTTGATGTATTGTATGGAAGCGAATCGAAGTGGTCATAACGAGCCGCGCTCAATATGAAACAGGTGATGTGGAAGTACCGTAGCCCGAAAGCCTTGTAAATTCAGCGTTTTTCATACCCTCGGAGTTCGATTGACCTCGAATTTTAACGCGGTTCTATTCAAGTTCTATCCGAGGGTGTTTTGAAAAGTTAATATTCGGAGGAGTACTCAAGTGGTGAAGAGGCGTGACTCGAAATCATATCGCTTGCATGGAATGCCCTTGGCTCAAACCCTTGATTTTACTGGATTTTTTCGGGTTCGAATCAGTAAATTCTCTTTTTTCTAACGAGTATTTCTAACGGATTTCCAGACGATGATTTTTTCACTGTTTGATCTCGTCCGAAATTTCGGGTCGGTACATTCCGTTAGGAGCTGTTGGAGAACACTGAGCACTGTTGAAGGGCTTTGATTCGAAATCAAGTGCATTCACTGGAATGTCATCTTCACAAAGTGGCTTGATTCCTAGGTTTTTCTCGCAATGGAATGGATTTTTTCCGTCTGTTCTAACAGACTTTTCTAACACATTTCTTTGTAGACAAGAGTTAGATCATCTGCTAAAATATTAAACGGGGAGTGGTATCGAAGTGGTCATAACGAGCCACGCTCGAAACGTGGTGTACCTCACGGTACCGTGGGTTCGAATCCCACCCACTCCGCCATCGCGAAAGCTGTCATCTTAGGATTGGCAGCTTTTGTCTTTTCTAAGACATCCACAGGGGTCATCGTCATGTTAAACACCTGCTCCATTTGCTTTGCAGATGCAATCTTTGTGATAAACTCCAAATGCCCGTAAATATCAGACGTTGTTCCAATCTCGCTGTGTCCAAGCCATTCTTGAATCTGCTCCATGCGAATCCCGTTTGCCAACAGAATTGCAGCACATGTGTGTCGGAGATCATGAAACCGAATGTGCCGGAGATCGTTCTTTTTCAAAAGCTTTGGAAAAGCGCTCGTGACATATCCAGGTTTCAGAAGTTCCCCAATCTGGTCTACACAGAGATAACCGATGTATTCTTGGTTATAGGATCGGCCGCAAAGCTTCTTGTACTCTTCCTGCTTGGCGCGAATATCCAGTAGCCGTGCTTTTATGTAAGGGATCAACGGATATGTTCGCAAACTTGACTGAGTCTTCGTTTTATCTTTCTTATGAATCCTCGTTTTTCCTTCAAGCGAGTAGCAAGCCCAGTTGAGTTTGCTCACGATTGATAACATTGAGAAGAACATCCATTTCTTCTTTTGAAAACTCACGGCGAATTTGCTCCCAAGCCAGACGGGTAAAAACTTCGTTCTCCACATTCACTCTATGATCTGGAATCAGCTCGTAAATCGGCAAAGCATTTTCTGCCGCTGTTGACAGCTGTTCCAGCGGGTACAGCAATTCCTCCGGGATTACTTTGTCAAATCGTTTTCCCCGGTATATATTTTTGAGCCTGTTGCCCAGGGAGACGAATATGTAACTGGATAACTTTCCCTTTCTCTCGTCATAGGAGGCGATTGCAAGGCAGTAAGCCTCCGCCATATCACCGTAGTATTCATCTTGGCTTAAGTGATGCCGGTTAAGAAAAGTATAAATTAAGTTGTGATTCTGCGCTGCCAGAATTTTCTGCTTATCATTGAGCGCCTTCATATGGGGCCACCTGTTTTCAATCCGGCGGCCACCCGTGTCTTTTGTTCTGCTTTTCGGTTTTGAAAATCATAGAATCGGTAGAGGAAAACATCCTGCTGGTCTCGCGGCAGCGTCCGGTGCAAATACTCAATCGGCGAATCATAAAGATCCCGGCAGATGACCAGTAGTTTATGCAGCCGGAGTGTCTTTTGACACTGTGCCGATGCGAAATACTCATACAATTCCGGGATTGAAGCGCAATGCAAATACTGTTCAATCAGATACCGCAGGCAGACGCGAGCCCGTAGCAGTCCATATCGTCCGGTAAAAAACTCTTTCGGATACTTTAGCTGCTTGCCGCTCAGGATGTTTTAATATACCCGCAGGATAAGATCCTGCTCGGTGAAATGTACTGTTTTGGGATACAACTGCCAGGCGATGAAAAAGAGATCCTTCTTTCGGTCGAGTTCCGGAGGAAACTGAATATGCCGCAAGAGGGAGCGTAGCTTCAGCTGTTCCAACACATCCAAGGTTAGGAAATCTCGCAGTTGCTCTGCGTTCCAGTGCAGATATGTGTCAAATGAGTAACGCATGATTTTCAATGCCAGTTTCATGTTACCGTTTGGTCCATAACTGAAATAATAGGACGCGATTGCTTTTCTTTTTCCGATTAGAACGTCCTCATATTCTGCGATTGCGCTTCTTAATACATCCATTAGCAAATCCTCCTTCCATTAGTCGTGGATAGTATGTAGTAATTTTCAAAAAACGGCAGCGGTTTTGGTGATTTTTTTAAAACGTCATACTTTGAATGAGCTGTGTAAAGATCTATCCGACACTCCGCTCAAGTAAAAAAACAAGAGCTCTCGGCTAAACGACCGGGATTTTCTTTTGTAAGAAAATCATGGCACAGCCAGTGATAAAGAAAACTTAAGCAAGGGGAAAAGGAATCTATTTGATAAAATCGAAGTGCGCCTAACTAGCTGTGCAAGAATGTCAAAAAAAGGGCATCCAATGGATAAGATTAAAAGTTTATCGCACACCAACGTCTGTTTAAATCTGTTTAAATCACCTTGAATAGCGTTGATTAAGCGCAATTTGTATGTTAAGATAAAATAGAGTAAGTATATTCATTCAAAAGATTTTTACATATCAATACAGGGAGGGTATCGCCATGAAAACAAAGTTGTTTTCAAAATCAATCGGAACCCGCAGATATATTTCCAGGCAAGGGCGAAAGCTGTGCGCCGTGCTGCTTACGGCGCTGCTGTGTTTTTCCAGCCTGGGCATGATGCTGCCGGAGGCACAGGCGGGTGAAGTGACGGCCACGCCAAGCGCACAGGCGGGCGAAGTGACACCTGCGCCCACTGGCGAAGCAACGCCCACGGATGAGGCGGCGCCCACCCCAACAGGCGAGGCGACACCCACGGACGAGGTTACGCCAACAGATGAAGCATCACCTACGCCCACGGACGAACCGGCGCCCACGGCGCTGCCCGGCAGCATCGGCGGAACGGTGTGGATAGACGAAAGCGAGGACGGCGCGCGGGACAGCGGCGAGAGCGGGCTTTCCGGCTTTACCGTCAGCCTGTATAAAGAGGGCGATGCGACCAGCGCAGTTGCCACGGCCAAAACCGATGCGGACGGCGAGTATGCATTTACAGACATCGCGCCGGGCAGCTATGTGCTGGGCATACAGGCGCAGATGATAGACGAGGCGGAATACCTGTTGCCGCTTGTGGGCTATACCGGCGATAACCAATTCAAGATAGCGGACGACTGGACAAACGCCTATACCAAGGCCATAGACATACAGGCGGACAGCGCCATAACGAATCTTCACGCCGGGGTGCGCACGCCGCCGGCAATGCAACTCCTTATGCTACCGCCAAACACGGCGGGCGAATCGGCGACCAACCCGGCGACAACTTATGACCAGCTTGCAGCCGCCATCACAGCGGCAGCGGCGGGCGACACCATCTATGTGAAGGGCAATTTCGCGTTTTCAGGCGCGGTTACGATAGACAAAGCCCTCACCATCACCGGCGTGAACAACCCCGAGCTGACGGCTTCGGGCTTCCGCCACTTGATCATAGGCAACAATACAACGCCCGACTTTGACGTGACGATCGAGGGCCTGACGCTTCAAGGCCCGGGCGAAAACAGCGCTGTGGACGATGTGGAAAACGGCGGCATCTATGCGGGAAATATCAGTTATGCTCCCAGGTTCACCGGTACGCTGACGGTCGAAAACTGTGTTTTAGAGGACTGCATCAACAACGCATCTTCTAGTGTTTATAATCGCGGCGGCGCGGTGCATGCGCTAAGCGCATCGCAACTGGTGATGCGCGGCTGCGAAATAAGAGGCAACAAGGCATTTGCCGGTGGCGGGGTGAATTCAACCACAGCCACGCTGACGGGCTGCACGGTGACCGGCAATACGGCAACCGGTGGCAACGGCGGCGGAGTAGCTGCAATTACAGCCAATCTCACCAGCTGCACGGTCAGCGGCAATACGGCAACCAACGGCCCCGGCGGCGGGGTGATTGCAAGCAACACAGCCACGCTGACAAACTGCACAATCACGGGCAATACGGCAACCAACAGCAATGGTGGCGGGGTGCAGGCAAGCACAGCCAATCTCACCAACTGCACAATCACAGACAATACGGCAAACGGCAACGGCGGCGGGGTGCTGGCAAACACAGCCAACATACGCGGCAGCATTGTGGCGGGGAATATGGGAAATAGCGATGTCTATGCAGGCGGTTCGCCGTGGCCTGACAGCGCGCCAACCGCCGCCAACAACTACAACATCATCGGCGGCAATGTGTCCGACATCTTTGGCACAAATACGCTTACCGACAACGGCGGCCCGACGCACACCATACTAATCAGCCCCACCGGCCCGGCCTATGACGCCATTCCGGCGGCGACGCTGACCACATGGGGCATCACCACCGATCAGCGCGGCGTGACGCGTCCGAAGTTCACAGGCGGCGACGTCGGCGCGGTGGAGCTGAACGTCATGGATATCAACGGCGGCCTGGTGGTCAGAAACACGGCCGACGATGGCATAGGCTCCCTGCGCTGGTGCATAGAATACAGCGAAGCGGGCGACACCATCACCTTTGATGCGGATGTGTTCGGCAGCGTGAAGACCATCACACTGCAAAGCGCGCTGCCCACCATTGCGCAGAGCGTCACCATACAAGGCCCCGGCGAGGATGTGCTGACCATTAAGTCCCCCGCCGCGGGCGGGCGGCACTTGATCATCGGCAACGACGCGGTGCCGGGCTTCAACGTGACCATCGAGGGCCTGACGCTGCAAGGCCCGGGCGGAACCGGCGTATCGGGCGTGGAGAACGGCGGCATCGTTGCGTGGAGCAGTACCTATACCGATCATACCTATCCAGACTTCAGCGGCACGCTGACGCTTACCGATTGCGTATTGAAGGATTGCGTAAACAACGGCACAGGGAATTATCTCTTTAACGGCGGAGCGGTGAACGCGCCGGGCGGCAGTCTTGTCATGCGCGGCTGCGAGGTCAGCGGCAATAAGGCAACAAACAGCAACGGCGGCGGGGTGTATGCTTCTGACGCCAATCTGACAAACTGCACATTTACCGGCAATACGGCAACAAGCGTCGGCGGCGGGGTGCTTGCAGACATAGCAACGCTGACAGGCTGCACGCTTACCGGCAATAGGGCAACCGCCAACGGCGGCGGGGTGGCTGCAGACATAGCAACGCTGACAAACTGCACGGTGACCGGCAATAAGGCAACAAACGGCAACGGCGGCGGGGTGTATGCTTCTGACGCCAATCTGACAAACTGCACACTTACCGGCAATACGGCAAACTCCTTCGGCGGCGGGGTGTTTGCATTGACCACAGCCAATCTGACAAACTGCACGGTCACAGGCAATACGGCAAACAACTTCGGCGGCGGGGTGTCTGCAATCACGACGGTCAACATCTACGGCAGCATTGTGGCGGGGAATATGGGAAATAGCGATGTCTATGCAGGCGGTTCGCCGTGGTCTGACGAAACGCCAACCTCACCAAACTACAACATCATCGGTTATGACGGAACTACCATCACCACTGTCACCGTATTCGGCACGGATACGCCCGCGCCCGGCGCGGACGGAACCATTGCGCTGCAGGACGGCAGCCTGGCAGCGGGCAGGATACCGGTTGGAACCACCGCCGGCGCGGTCGCTTGGGTGGAATCCACCGACCAGCGCGGCGCGGCGCGCCCAACCGACGGCTATGCCAGCATCGGCGCGGTGGAGGGCACGCGCGGGGCTCTTATCGTGAGCAATACAAACGATATCGCAAGCCCCAACGCATCCAACTTCACCTCCGATTATGTGCACAGCTTGCGCTGGGCGGTGAAGGCCGCCAACGACGGCGAGACGATTGAGTTTGACCCGACAATGTTCACGGGCGGGCAGGTCATCACGCTGGGCTCTCAATTAGACATCACCCAAAACGTGATCATCCAAGGCCCCACGGCGGGCGTGGAGATCAAGGTAAACGGCGGCTTCCGCCACTTTAACTCAACTGCTAACATCACCCTCACGCTTACCGATATGACGCTGACGGGTATAAATACCGGTTCTTCCGGCGGCGGCGGTATAAAGCTGAGCAACAGTAGCAGTACGCTCAACATGCAGGACTGCACCGTGAAAGACTGCTATATTTCTAACGGTGGCGGCGGGGCGAGCGTATACAAAGCCAACCTGACAAACTGCATATTTATCGACAATACGGCAGGCAGTTTCGGCGGTGGTATGGATGCATCTACAGCCACGCTTACCAACTGCACGTTCGACGGCAATATGGCAGGAGACGATGGCGGTGGGTTGCAGGCTATTGCAGCCACGCTGACAAATTGTACATTCAATGGAAATTCGGCAGACGCTGGCGGCGGGGTGTGGGCAAACAGCACAGCCAATCTCACCAACTGCACGGTCACGGGCAATACGGCAAGCTACGGCGGCGGGGTGTATGTATACAGCGGCGGCACAGCCACCATACGCGGCAGCATTGTGGTGGGCAATACGACGGGCGGCAGTGAGAATAATGCTCAAGGCGGAGGCTATAACGGCAGCGACACACAACCGCCAACCGCGTCCAACAACTATAACATCATCGGCATACCAACGGGCAGCGACCTATCCGACATACTGCAAGTGGACGGCAGCGGCAAACCCCTGCTGAACGCCGACGGCGTGGTTTTTCCCGCGCCAAACAGCGTCGCGCTGGATCAGATACCGGAGACGACGCTAAGCACCTGGTCGTCTGCCCTGGGCGTTGATTTAAGCAAAGACCAGCGCGGCGTGACGCGCCCGCAGGGGACGAACGCCGACATCGGCGCGGTGGAGGTGCGCAAGGTGACGGGCATCACGCTCAGCCAATCGACGCTGACGCTGAGCATAGGCGAGCAGCAGACGCTGACGGCAACGATATCGCCGGACTACCCCGAGGTAAATGGGGCGGTCGCATGGAGCAGCAGCGATACCTCTGTCGCCACGGTGGATGAATACGGCGTTGTGACGGCTGTCGCAGCGGGAAACTGCACCATCACGGCCACGGCGCTGGACGGCAGCGGAATTGTGGGTACATGCGTGGTGACGGTGAACGCGCTGGTAAACGCGCAAACTCCAAACATCACCGTCCAGCCGCGGGGCGAAACCGTAACTGTGAACGGAAGCGTTGCCCTGTCGGTAACGGCCGGCGTCAGTGACAGCGGTACGCTGAGTTATCAGTGGTACAGCAACAATACAAACAGCAACAGCGGCGGCAGCGCGATATCCGGCGAGACGGGCGCTTCGTATAACCCGCCTACCGGCACGGCGGGTACGGTGTATTACTATGTGGTAGTCACCAACACGCTGAGCACGGCAACCGGCGCAAAAACGGCCTCGATTGCCAGCATCGCGGCAAAGGTGACGGTGACGGAAATGCAAATACAGGATACCGTCTATCACTTCACGCAGCACTTTGGAACCTACACCGGACAGGGCGAAGGGCTTACCGGCGTCATCGACGCGAATATTTCCGCGTTTACGGGGCTTGAGGTAAACGGGCAAACGCTTCATGGCTCCAACTACACTACGAATGCCGGCAGCACGATTATCACGCTGCACCCCTCCTACCTCGATACGCTGGATAACGGCACATACGCGGTGCGGGCGGTGTTTATGGATGGCTACGCGGAGAGTTCGTTCACCGTGAATGTGCAGGACTATACGGTTTCCGTCACCGGCGTAACGCTGGATAAATCAAAGCTCACGCTGGCCGTAGGTAACAACGCTACGCTGACCGCGACGGTATCACCCTCCGACGCCACGGATAAAGGCGTAACGTGGAGCAGCAGCGATACTTCTGTCGCCACGGTGGACGTAAACGGAAAGGTAACGGGCGTGAAAGCGGGAACCGCCACTATTACCGTCACGACCGACGACGGCGGCTATACCGCTGCGTGCAAGGTGACCGTAACAGCGACGGGCCTGCCGCAGACCGGCGATAACGGCAATATGATGTTATGGATTATCACCGGGCTTTCGTCCCTACTGGCCGGATTGTGCCTGCTGGTACGGCAGAAGCGGCGGGATATAAAGACGGAAAGGTAATCAAAGAAGCAAACAGGCGTTGCTGTTGACAGACCAACTAGGTTCAATTGCTGAGATACTCTGTTTTAGTTGTGCTGAAGTTTGACGGATAAAAAGTTTGTATTATAATTGTAGATAGAGGCACCGGCTTGCTTGCATACCCGGCGCTGGCCGGGGGGTTGACCGGGATAGCCGATCAGTGGATCAGGCCGGACTAAGTATCCGAAATGCAACGGCGCGAAAAGCTCTTCTACGGGAGAGCTTTTCTATTGTCTGGATGATAGTTTTCAGGCCAAGAGGGTAATTTTCGAAAACCACCCTCTCCTTAGGGAAGGGGTGCGGGAAAGCGCCGGAATTCTCCCTTCATTAGCCGAAAACTACCCGAAATTCGGATAAAAATACTATCCGGCTATATTATTCCTCCTTTCAGCTATCGTGTAGCTCCTCTTTCCGGGCCACTCTTACCTATTGTTCACTATTTCCAGTAAACCCCGTCAACATCCCAGGCTTTTCGCTACAATGCGCATGATCTGCTGATAAAGGGAGTTTTTTAGAGAAAATCTAAAAAGAATCGGAGCCGGAGGAACTGAGTTTCTTTTGGCTTGTATCTAGAGATATTCAGGTATCTTATGAGAAAAAAACTCCTGTTCCGTCCGGTCCAGGAGCCTTTCCTTTTACATGTCAATTTCTATTTCATCCATTTGGGATGGAAGCACCGTTACGAAGCCGTTCAGCACATTAACATGCCGGCCAAGCTGATTATCGGTCAGTCTGACACTCGCTTTTTCGGGACTGACATACTCGTTGCGGTATTCGGTTTTGCCGTCTTCGGTATTCGCAACAGCCACGCTGACGAACACTGGTATGCCGTTCTGATAGCAGAGGGCAGACAGCTCTTTTACTTTCTCTGCAATTACAGCATCATAGGTTTTTCGCTTATCATATTTTTCCATCTCTTTCACCTCCTCTCTATTCTTCCGTCGGGAACGAGAAGATATCAAAGTCGTCGAGTTCCATTCCTTCTTGATTTTCTGCTGAAAAGGTTTCCGAAGGGCTATATACCGGTATTGAGGATGAATCTACGAAATTCGGTATATCAGAAGTCTTGCGGGATTTTTTGCGCCTTTCTGGAGCCCGCGACGGAAACAGTGTGGGAAAATCTGAATGACAGGCATACAAACAAGGGCCGTTCAAGCAGCAGCGTAGCAGTGATTTAATCGCACTGGAGCGTTGGTAGTCATGCAGGGAATTCAACCATTTCAGCACTTTGGCATCTTTAAACGGGTCAAAAGTGATACTTAGCATCATGTTTTCGGGCGATATGCTTTCAGGCGGCGCGGGGAGCGGGGTTTTGAGCACTGTCCGGTCTTCGGCGTACAGGCGAAGGGCATTCCGCACCCAAATCTTGAAATCAAATTCTGGGATGTGGTACAAGGTAATCAGATCCAGGTCACTGAGGATGGTCAGATTTATTCGGATTCTCATGAGTGTGCCTTCATTGTGCCTACCCGTTTTAAGTAATAACCTCTAGCATTGGAGAAAATCTGCGGCAGCGCCGGATCATTTTGATTGCCCATAACTATGTGCAGGTTCCGCATCCTAAAAAATGCTCGGTTATATATTTTTTCCACGCCTCGCCTGTTCCGCCGGTGATCAGCAGATGTTTAAATTCCCGCAGGTAATTATAGGTCGTCTTCAGCATGTTAAGCGCTTCCTCACAAACCTCTCGGCTACATTGTTCCAGCAAATCGGTCACAGGTTGATTGACGGTGGCCATTTTCTTTTTATCAAAGACCTGTACAAATCCGTCCAACAACACCTTTTGGATGGCGTGAGTCGGAACAAATTCGCCGTAAGCTCTGTGTATCCGGTCCGCCAGCCGCTTATATACGATCTTCATCCCCAAATTATCAAAGCTCTCAAAGGATTTGATTGCGCCGCCTCTGATTTCAAAGGTATCAGCTGTACCAAAACCCGGATCAAAGCCGAGAATACTGGATTTAAAGTAATCTGCCGCTCCCTGAATCGGCTTGCATTCATTGCTGATTGCGGCGGAAAACAACGAACCCATCGGCTGCGGCATAATGTCGATGTTGTTTTCCGGTAATTCAAATAAAAATTCCTTCCATTGTTTTCTCCCGAACTTCATTGCATAAAGATGTGTGCCGGAAAGCGCCTCCGTCAAATCCCGGCGGTCTGATTTGATGTAGGCGGGCGGAAGCCCTGTCTGGAGGAAAATTGGACGACGTCCTCCGCTCGCGATACCCTTTTCATCCAACAGGCAAAGCCCCATACCAACACGGTATATGACCCGAAACATGTCCGAATCATACCGCTGTCTGGCGTAGAGCGTGGCTTCGCTGTCATTGGTATCACTCAAGCGGATATCCCGCAGGGCGCTGGCGCCGACCCCCCATGTACCGCTTTCATCTCGGTATAGAATATCATCCGGATTGGGATCCCCGATTATACTTGCGGCATCGACCTTCCTGGCAAACGCTGGAAAACAGGCATGATTGGTTGCGGTAAAGCATTTTACTGCGCTGTAACCAATATCAATCGCATTTACTTTGATTTCTGGAACAGCGACGCTTTTGTGCTCCGCTAATACGGTAGAAACACAGAAATTGTATGGCTGAATCATAATTCATCACTCCTTACTCCTTTTAAATTCGCAGTCGTGAGCTTCGCGTATAGTATGACTGATTTTATTAAAACAGCCAAACTTCAGCACAACTAATTTTGGCTGGAATAAGTTTGCCGTTATTGGTCTGAGTAGTATTGCCGATTTTGGCCGGAATAGGTTTGCCATTTTGTATAAAAAAAGAACCCTGCTTGTAGAAAACAGGGCTCTCCATGGGTTGTTATTCGCTTTTTACGGATATCCGCATCACAGATATTCCACCTTTGAAAGGTTCAAATACATGATGAAGTTATGTTGGGCTGACGGTCGTCTTGAATTTGTTCTTGGAGATAACGGCGCACAATCATACTACTCCTGAGTATAGGTAAAGACGATTTGGAGGATGGGCTTATATAAGGGGGCCTCCAACTGTTCTTGAGAGCGCTCTAAATTTTATCGGAGGTCAAATTATTATGACAAACGCAATGATCGCAAAGGATTCGAAAACCAAAAAGAAAGTGACTATCATCCCTTTCCCTACCACAGAAAAAGAAACCGCGTCAGAGGGAAGCAACATTATTCGGTTTGATGTGTTCATGGAAGGTATGTATGCGGAACGCGCCGACTGGAAAGGCCGCGCTCTGACGATTCTCGGGCATATCAAGGCTTGCCTGTTTTGGGAAGAGATGCTAATTAGCAGAAAATTCTTGGATAAAGGCATGACAACCGGCTTCGCTTTTTCGCACGGAACACTGTTGGCCGAGAATGATCAGGAACAATGCAGAATGAAATTTCAGTATCACCTCATGAAGTCAGTAAGATCCGCCTGTGCGTTTAACGCTGAGTTGAACAACAATATTGGCAAACGCTTTATCACCCGAAAGATCAAGCGGTCTGATGAGACGGGACCTTACAACTTCTGCCCCATCGATTCTCTCAAAATGGTACATGATTTTGCGGAGAGCTTTGATGATAACTGGGGCGGCGGCGCGTCTATCAGTTCGATCCGTTGGGATCTGAAGTTAAAGGCGCACAGAGAGCAGCAGGAACTGCTGGCCGCGTAACACATATTTTCCCCGAAAGCCCAAACACAAAGAGGACGGCCTCCACACCGTCCTCTTTTATATATATCGGCTGTTACCCTGGGTTCAAAACTTTTTTTATCTGGCGAACATCGCCTGCATGTCCGCCTCGTTCTCCTGGGCTAGCTGTCGATAAAACTCATCTTGTTCTCTTGGAGACGCCCAAGTCCCCACTTCCTCCAGAAACCGTTTCATTTGTTCTTCCGGGGTCTGTTTCCTTTTTTTGTTCCGATAATCGTTTATGTTGTAGATGTTTGCCATCGTTTCTCCTCCTTTTTGGTCTCCCCCACCGGCGGGGTGATCCGCAAAAAATATATTAACAGGTATTTTTATAGAAATCAAACTTCAGCACAACTCAAATTTGGCGACGTTACCATTTATCATACTACTGACGGAGCGGCAGCGCTCACAATTAGACAGGAGGTATTCATTATGAAAAAACAGCTGCTCAATGTTGGGATAAAATTCTGGGTTCCACACAATCAAGTAATGTATATCAGGGCTACCGAGTCGGCGCCGGTAAAGCGGCGAATAGCCGAAATGCGTCGAACAGGTCTCTTACATGACGCGACCTGTGGTAAGAAAACCCGGACACTGATTATTTTGGTGACCGGACATGGGATCATATTGCCAATTCAGCCGGAAACCATGGAGAATCGATACGAAGAATTATTTAAATAACTGTTCTTGCGCCGCCTCCTCAGCCGTCATACTATTTGCAGATTCTGTTCAAGACGATGAGGAGGTGAAATTTTGAATGGCAAAATGAGTTTTTGTTCATCCTGCGAAATTGAAAAAGAATAATGAAAAGGAGAAAAACACATGAATGACAATATAAACTTAGTCCAAGCTTGGAGCAATGATGATAAACGCAAGCAATTTATTGAGGCCTATAAAGTTTGGGGTGTATACGAAAACGGTTTCAAAGCTTGATCTGGCTTTCTTTGCCTCTATTTAATTATTCTTCTATTTTTAAGCTGCTCGGTATACTCAACAACACCCAGCGATCCCTTTTTCAATTCATAAACAACATCAGCCTCTTGCGCCATGACTGCAGAATGCGTAACAACAACTACACATTTATTTTGCTTATGTGCGCTTTCTTTCAAAATCTCGGTAATCTCAGTAGCCGTATCTTCATCAAGGTTGCCGGTAGGTTCATCCGCTAAAATTGCCGCCGCGTCCGAAGCGAGAGCGCGGGCTATGGCTACCCTCTGTTGCTGACCGCCGGAGAGCCGAAGCACATTGCGCTTCATTTCGTCAGGCTGTATTCCTAACTGGCTGAGAACTGAAACCGGGTCGGTTTTCGCTGTCAGCCGAACGTTTTCAATCGGGGTCATGTAGTCGATCAGGTTATAGCTTTGAAACACAAAAGCTACATTTTGCTTCCTGTGAGCGTCCAGCCCCATTTCGGCTATATCTTTGCCGCCGAATAGTATTTTGCCGTCTGTCGGTTCGTCTAACCCCCCTATCAGCGAGAGCAGCGTTGTCTTGCCGCACCCGGAAGGGCCGAGAATAGCATAGAGCTTTCCGGCTTCCATACCGGCGGTTATTCCCCTTAACACAGGCTTCTTCTTGTCGTAGGCATACTTAACATCCACAATCTCAATCGTTTTCATCTAACATTCCTCCTTAGCTCATTTTGGTGAGTATTTCTTTGGGTTTCATGTGTAACGTAGAAATGGAAGCGATAGCGACGGAGAGAATTGTAATGATTGTTCCGAGCAGGTAAACCGCTATAAGGCTGTTGGAAGTTATCTCAACAACGATATTTTCCGCACTAACGACTTCTGAAGTATCGTAAGATAGATACTGCCCTGTAATATCCAAAAGCTCGCTTCCATCATCGGGCATTTCTTCTGTTGTGACAGGTTCCGTACTGGCAGCTATCTGATTGAACAGTAAGTTACTTGCGCCCTGTGCGACAAACCCGCTTGTGAAATAGGATAATGTGAATGCAATCACAGCGATAAGCAAAACTTCAATGAGATGTTGCGCCAAAATTACGGCTTTGGATTTACCAATCGCAAGATAGATACCCGTTTCATGGACACGGCTACGCGTCCACATGGTTAGAATGATAGCGAGTATTGCTGTGCTGATTATGGAAATAATGATTACCAGCGTTTTTACAAGGCTTTGCATTGCCTCTAAGGATGAGGCAACCGCTAAATATGCGGAATTATCAATACTTAATTTAAAACAATCCCAATCCAAATCAAGTTTTTTGATGTCGGCTACAATCCCGTCTATGTCTTTGGGGTCATCCACATAAAAATCTACGCCGCTTTCATATTCAATCGCACTTTTACCGGAAATATCTTTCATTGCTGTATGGTCAATGACTATCCGGTTGCTTTTTAATACGGATGTTGTCGCATAAGGGGTTTCTTCGCCGGTAAACTCGTAAATACCAATA
>Ga0153924_1000959_pt1 | contig 16352 bp, 10 predicted proteins | sample TSNJ008MetaG_FD_104709 | JGI IMG/M metagenome (GOLD analysis project Ga0153924, IMG submission 104709) | Attine ant fungus gardens microbial communities from New Jersey, USA - TSNJ008 MetaG | ecosystem: Host-associated > Fungi > Mycelium > Unclassified | place: USA: New Jersey, Wharton State...
ATCTGATATTTCGAATAATCGAAATTGCGATAACCGCCGCCCCTCTAACTATGGTCAGCTCGACACCTCCAACTACTCGTGATCGACCTGGAGATCCTTGTATCATCGTGATCTTCGGAGCATCCGGGGATCTGACTCAGCGCAAACTTCTGCCTGCCCTTTATAATCTTAAAGCATTAGGGTTGCTACCGAAGGATTTTGCCATTCTGGGAGTCGCGGTTTCGCCAGGGGACGATCGGTGGTTTCGCAATGAGATTACCGCGAAAATTCATGAATTTTCCACCCGTGGCCCAATAGACGAAACGATATGGAACGAATTTCAGAAACGTTCCTTCTATATTTCAGGCGATTTGAATAGCGCATCCACCTTTGAAAAACTGAAGACTGTCCTGGAACAAGTTCGCAATGACTTAAAAATTCCTGGCAATATTTTATTTTATTTGGCTGTTGCCCCCGCCTTATTTTCCAAAGTTGTCCAGCAATTGGGTGCTGCGGGGCTCACCAAAGAAGATGAACAGAACTGGCGCCGTGTTATCGTTGAAAAGCCGTTCGGGCATGATCTCAGCAGTGCGCGCGCTCTTAACAATGAGCTCGTCCGTGACTTAAAGGAAAATCAAATTTATAGGATCGACCACTACCTGGGTAAGGAAACTGTTCAGAACATTCTGGTTTTTCGTTTCGGCAATTCCATTTTTGAGCCGATTTGGAATCGACGGTATATCGAATACGTGCAAATCACCGTGGCAGAAACCCTAGGGGTGGAATTGCGCGGAAGTTATTACGACCAAACCGGCGTCCTGCGGGACATGATCCAGAATCATATCCTTTCCGTCCTTTCTCTCATTGCTATGGAGCCCCCTAGCTCCATTTCCGGGGATTCCGTCCGTAATGAGAAGGTGAAAGTCTTGGAAGCGATCCGCCCGATGACTCCGGAGGAGATTCTTTCCAATACCGTGCGGGGTCAATATGATACCGGTGAGATCTTGGGTAAAGTGGTTCCAGCCTATCGAACGGAACCTCAGGTGAATCCCAGTTCCAATACCGAAACGTTTGTTGCACTTAAGCTAAATGTGGAAAATTGGAGATGGGCACAAGTCCCATTCTTTATTCGTTCGGGCAAGCGTCTTGCCGCACACACAACACAAGTTGTCATCGGTTTTCGAGCCGCTCCACTGCTTCTCTTTGGCAAGAAAATGCAGAACCTTGCGGCACCTAATCGCTTGGTTCTTCATATTCAACCCGAAGAAGGGATTACCCTAAATATCCATGCCAAGCGCCCCGGACCAAAAATCACGCTGGCAAATGTTCCATTGGACTTTAACTACAGCGATTTTGGTTCAACAGACGGGGCTACCGGTTATGAGACGTTGCTATACGACTGCATAATGGGCGATCCCACACTTTTTCATCGCTATGATAGCGTGGATGTTTCTTGGCAAATCGTGGATCCAATTTTGGATGTCTGGCAGGCACTGCCCGCAAGGGCTTTTCCAAACTACGCCGCAGGAAGCTGGGGGCCAGAATTATCGGATCGACTTATTGCCAAGTTCGGACATCAATGGCATTATTATCCGGAATTATCTTAATTTAAAACGGTCTTTTTTTCATGCCTCCTCATCGATCAGAACACATTCTGGCGGGGGATATTGGTGGCACAAAATGCAATATTGCACTCTTCAGTGTTGATCGAAGCGAAGCGGGTGACCAATTGGTCTCGCTAAGAACTCGCCGATTTGCAAGTGCCTCCTATCCTCGCTTAAACACAATTTTACGCCAATTTCTCGCCAAAGAAACATTATTTATCCAAGCCGCTTGTTTTGGAGTACCGGGCCCCGTCCATAAAGGTGAAGCAAAACTGACCAACTTGCCTTGGGGAGTCAATGGACAAGAAATAGCCGAGGAATTTTCCATTCCTTCCGTCCATTTGATGAATGACTTAGCTGCAAATGCTTATGGAATTGCTGAGTTAAAGTCTACGGATTTCCTTACGATCCAAAAAGGTGGCGTTGATTCTGAACCAGGCAATCGCTGTGTGATTTCTCCGGGCACTGGCTTGGGTGAGGCAGGACTTTATTGGGATGGAAAGCGCTATAGTGTCTGGGCTTGCGAAGGCGGTCACGCGGATTTTGCTCCACGGAGTGAACTAGAAATGGCACTTTTGCAATATCTTGTCCGCCATTTTGGCCATGTCAGTTGTGAGCGCGTCATCAGTGGCCAGGGCATTCAGAACATTTTCAATTTTTTGCGGGATACCGGCCGTGGAGAGCCTGCCCCTGAAGTAATCGCAGAAATGGCCACCGAAGATACTGCTTACGTGGTCTCTAAACATGCTCACTCGGGGTCCTGTTCTACCTGTGTACAGACCATGGAAATTTTCGTGGGCTGTCTGGCAGCGGAAGCAGGAAATCTAGCGTTGAAAACTATGGCCACAGGAGGTGTCTACCTAGGGGGTGGCATTCCAATCCGCAATGCGGAACGTATCAAGAGTACCGTTTTTCTGCATGCCTTTACAGATAAAGGCAGAATGGAGGGCTTAATGAGGCGTATGCCGATCCAAATCATCCTGAATGATCAAGCTGCTCTCTTGGGTGCTGCTCGTTATGCTCTGGACTCTCTCAAGTAAAGCGGCCCTAACATTGCTTTACAAAGCGCTGTTACGCCAAAAAGAGGACTTTATTGGTTGGAAGGACCTTATTTGCTACCGTGGCTTCTAAAGGAAACCGACGAAGTTGGGGTTAAAATAGTTTTTTTGCTCCCAGAGCTCCTAAAAGTGCGTAACGTTAGTCACAAGTATACCTTTTTGCTATTTGCTTTATGAGTGCACCGAACCAGACTTCCGCGACTTCTCAAGAATTTCCGAATTCCGAACGTATCTATCTCAAGGGCCGGATTTATCCGGACATTCGCGTTCCCATGCGCGAAATTAAATTGAATCCGACACAATCGGAGCCGAATTGCCCCATTCGCGTTTACGATACGAGAGGCCCGTGGGGAGATCCTGATTTTTCGGGCGACGTCCAAAGCGGCCTTCCCCCTCTGCGTGCCAAATGGATTTTGACACGTGGCGATACAGAGGAATACGATGGTCGCCCTGTTCGACCAAGTGACGATGGTTACCTCTCCGAAGTTCATCGAAAACATCTCAATGCGAGCGTGCGCCCATCGCGACGCCCTCTTCGAGCAAGCGCAGGACATCCCGTCACTCAACTCTGGTATGCCCGCCAAGGGATCATTACCCCTGAGATGGAATTTATTGCCATTCGAGAGAACCAAGGCCTTGAAGAATTACGTGATCGGTTTTCCGACGGCGAAAAGCGCAGTTCCCTCCATCATCGACACCACGGCCAAGCCTTCGGAGCCGCAATCCCCCGTTTGATCACACCGGAGTTTGTCCGCGATGAGGTGGCACGCGGCCGAGCCATCATTCCAGCCAATATCAACCACCCCGAACTGGAACCCATGATTATCGGCAGAAATTTTCTCGTTAAAATCAACGCTAATATTGGTAATTCAGCCCTGGGTTCGAGCATCGAGGAAGAAGTGGAAAAACTCCGCTGGGCCATAAAATGGGGGGCGGACAATGTGATGGATCTCTCGACCGGTAAAAATCTTCACACCACACGTGAATGGATTATCCGCAACTCTCCCGTCCCGATTGGAACTGTTCCGCTTTACCAAGCTCTCGAAAAGGTAGGTGGCAAAGTAGAAGAACTGACTTGGGAAATTTATCGAGATGTGTTGATCGAGCAATGTGAACAAGGAGTGGACTATTTTACAATCCATGCCGGTGTCCTCCTCCGTTATATTCCACTCACTGCACAACGAGCCACCGGCATCGTATCCCGCGGCGGAAGTATCATGGCAAAATGGTGCCTCGCACATCATCAGGAAAACTTCCTTTACACCCAATGGGATGAAATTTGCGAAATTATGGCCGCATATGATGTGAGCTTTAGTATCGGAGACGGTCTCCGCCCGGGTGCCATCGCAGATGCAAATGACGAAGCACAGTTCGGTGAATTGAAAACCCAAGGCGAGCTAACTCATCGTGCTTGGGACCATGGAGTACAAGTCATGAATGAAGGACCTGGTCACGTTCCCATGCAGCTCATTCGAGAAAATGTAGAAAAGCAACTCGAATGGTGTGACGAAGCACCCTTTTACACTTTGGGCCCATTAACAACGGACATCGCACCCGGTTATGACCACATCACCAGTGCAATCGGGGCCGCTCTGATTGGGTGGTACGGTGTGGCAATGCTCTGTTATGTGACGCCGAAAGAACACCTGGGTCTCCCTGATCGCCAGGATGTTAAAGATGGAGTCATTGCATACAAAATCGCCGCCCATGCTGCGGACCTTGCCAAAGGCCACCCAAGCGCTCAATATCGCGACAATGCACTGAGTAAGGCTCGCTTCGAATTTCGCTGGGAAGACCAATTTAATCTTTCACTGGACCCTGAAACTGCCCGCAAAAAACATGATGTGATGTTGCCAAATGAGGCTGCCAAAAGCGTGCATTTTTGCAGCATGTGCGGACCTCACTTCTGTGCAATGAGCATCACCGAAGACGTTCGCAAATACGCAAAGGAAAAGAATCTCACCGAGCAAGAAGCCATCGCCCAGGGCTTGCAGGAGAAAGCTCGCGAATTTGCCACCGCCGGGAACGAACTCTATCATCAGTCATAAATGCCGTATGCATTCCAAAAATAGGGGTACGGTCGGTACTGTAAGGAATGATTTCACTCGCTCTCTTGCCCTTCTCGCATACATTTTAGTTTATTTGACATTTGGAACTCCTTTATTTGCAAATTCATCAGCAAAGACTCGAGGAGCGTTTTCCGTAAGCTCAATCGATTTTGGATACGGCATGCGTATGCCTTCCAAATGTACACGAAACAATGAAAATCAGCCTCCAACTCTTGTTTTCAAAGACATTCCGCCCGAGACTCGTTCTTTAGCTATCGAAATGGTAGATCCTGATAACTCTTCCGGTATGTGGATCCACTGGTTAATCGCTAATATTCCCGCATCCATCCGCATATTGTCTCCTGATTCGCTTCCTGAAGAAGTGGTTGTAGGAATCAATGACTTTGGAAACTGCCAATACGACGGGCCGTCGCCCCCATTAGGCACACACCATTATTTGATCCATGTATTTGCTTTGAATACCACCCTCGACCTCAAACCCGGTTTTAATTATCGAAAACTCGAAAACATGATGTGGGGTCATATCATTCAGCGCAGCACCTTGATGGGAACACTTTCTACAAATTTGTAGAAGAGCAAAATTGTAGAAAAATTACGGCTTTTATTCTGGCCAACTTGTAGCTAAAAAACAAGTCTACCCCGGCCGTTCCCATGGGCCGGTGTTGACTGGATTTTTTTGTGCGGGCGCGGCACAAAATGAGTTCATAACAATGCTGAAACAAAAAGAACGAAAAGTGATGTTCAGTTTATAGGTGTTTCGCTATACTCTGCTTCGTGCGTATAATTCGGATAATATCAGTAATTGCTACTGAAACATAAATTAAAAAGATTCCTAGAGCGAAAAACAATATTGCTCCATAAACCATGCGATAACGGTCATTATCTAAAGCGTGTACCAATGCAATAGTAAGTGCCATACCCGCTGGAGCTGCAAAAATTACTGAAGCACCTAATCCTGGCAGACGTAAAAAAGCCAAACGCGCCCAAAGTATACTTACTAAAAGTAAAATAACAAAAGCAACCATTAATGGAAAGAAAATCCGTCGTGCTTCTCTAATGAGACTACAAGCCCATCTTGCAGCTTCAATCCGATGTTCTTGAACAGCTTCGCGTTTAACGGAATCCGTGTAAGCTGAATATAAGGATTGAGTAGTAGAGTTGAAACTTGCACAGAAATCGTTCGGTAGTCTGGGCAGCGATTCCAAATAACATTTTTGTAGATCAACAGATTTCCTAATAAATGTTTTTTGATCAGGGAATAGAAATAGACTCCCTTGCCTCACTACTTTCCGGATGTAAGTTAAAGGATGGCTTATGACGACGTCCCGGAAACTGTCCATACAAAAAGAAGCCATGTCTTCTTGTGTCATTTGATATTCGGCGACGAGAAATTTAAATATTGAAGAACGGTACATGAGATAATCCGGATCAAACCCAAGCAGCTTTAAAATATTTTTTTCATGCCGAGAAATTTCTAATTCTCGATTGAATACGGGGAGAAATTTCTGCAAAAAAGCTCGGCGATGGGGCGAGATTTTTGACGACATAAGTTCTTGGTTCAAATTACGTTGAATGAGATCTGCATGTATAGTAAATAAGGTCACTGGCAGTACCATGCGAGTCTTGATAGTATGAACAAATAAGATCCTTTCTGGTAGCCAAAGGATAGTGACAATCAGCACGAAGCCCAGTAATGGGCCTAGAAATCTGGAAAGAAGTGAAGGCGGTTTCTGTCCAAAGAAACCCAGAAAAATTGGACAAAGGGTTCCGAGAGCGGCAAGCAGCCAATTCGGTTTTAAAACGAATAAAGTATAAGCCAAAAAAATGGAAAAAGCTCCGAAGAAAATAGCTTTTAGCGGATGTACTTGTTGCCAGCGATATTGACAAAAGCTCAAAATGCAAAAAAGTTGAAGAAATACGAAAAATGGTAAAATAGCCTCCGGTTGAATAGTGAGCTCAAAAAAAATATAATAAGGACTAAAAAGATAAAATGCGACTATGCAAAGACCTATCACAGTAGAGATACTTTCGATGATTATGCTCTTGGGCAGGAAAGAAATCCATCTCCTCCACGTCATCCACATTAATACAGCAGTAAGTAAGCCGAGCACCTGTTGAATATGGGCGTAACCAGCAAAACTTCCTGTGCTGCGTAGACATCCGGCGATAAAAGCTGAATAAAGCCATTCTCGCTCAGTTTGTTCATAAAATCCCTTCCCACCGATCCAATAAAGAGACGGACTGAGCCATCCCCAACTATCTGGAGTGAGAATACTAACTGGAGTTTCTGGAGTGAGAATACTAACTGGAGTTAAATGAAACCGCTCTCTAGCTGCAAAGAAAAGAAAAACGACAATTACTACCCATCCTATCAATTGGGTATTTTTTTGAATCCAACTCCGAGATAATAAAAAAGACATTAAAGTGATCCAAGACAGTGCACGATAACATATTATACATCCATACTGTTGTCATTAATGATTTTGCTTTTTTTCCGGAATACTGATACCTCTCTTCCATTTTCGTTATACTTGCCTGGCTAATAGCTTCCTGGCAACCCCGCCTACTCTTACTTTGTTAACAGTCCCATAGCGAAACACCTGAAAAATGATTACAAATTGACTCGCTTGGCTCCCGCCAAGTCTTGCTCCTACGGGGCTTTCCCGGCGAAGCCGGAAAGTCTACCCCGGCCATGGGCCAGTGTTGACTGGATTTTTTTCTTCAGACGCGACACGAAGGCCATCCGGTAGCTGCCGCATGTGCTCATTTTATAGTTTTTTAGCTATGGAATTTGGGCTATTGGAGATGGCAAACCAAGTGAGTATTGAGAGATTACTGACAAGATTCGCATTCAATTCCTAACCGACGGGCTTCTAGGGAACAGGTGGATTGTTCTTCCAATAAATTTTCATCTGTTTTAGCGACCCTTCCGCGAATTTTCTTTTTTGATTCGGCGAGAGTAATTTTCTCGATATCGGAGGCTCCCAGAGTCCGAAGATAATAAGTCGTCTTCAATCCCTTGCGCCAGGCAGACCGGTACATATGACTCAGGATTTTCATATCCGGATTTGCCAAGAAAAGGTTTACTGATTGTGACTGGTCGATCCACTTTTGGCGATGTGCTGCAGCATCGATAATATATTGGAAATCGATTGAAAAAACAGTGAGGTGTTTTTCTTTGAGATACTCGGGAATATTCGGAATGTCTTTCAACTCGCCATTGAAATATTTGAGCTGATCCAACATTTCCTGATTCCAAAGTTTTTCCTTTTTAAAATCGAGGATGAGCTCACGATTGAGAACGACGAAATCTCCACCCAGATTGCTCTTTACATAAAGATTTCGAAAGTTTGGCTCAATACAGGGTGTTGTCCCCATAATGTTTGAAATCGTTGCGGTGGGGGCGATGGCAAGTACGTTTGAATTGCGCATTCCCTGTTTCCGAATTTTTTCCCGTACGGGCGTCCAATCCATAGCCCCCCCACGTGGGACATCCACGGAGATTCCCCTTTCTTTTTCAAGTAAATCCAGCGTGTCTTGCGGCAGGATGCCGCGTTCCCATTTAGAGCCACGGTAGCTGCCATAGGTACCGCGTTCTGCAGCAAGGTTACTGGAGGCGCTGTAGGCATAGAAAGCAATTGCCTCCATGAATTCGTCATTGAATTGCACGGCTTCTGGAGAAGCGAATCTCATTTTTCGCTTGTACAGTGCGTTTTGAAGGCCCATGACACCGATACCAATCGGGCGGTGCCGAAGGTTGCTTCGTTTGGCAGCCTCTGTCGGATAGAAATTAATATCTATGACGTTGTCCAATGCACGCACGGCAATTTGAATGGTGTCGCGCAACATCTCGTGATCTAGGCTACCGTCTGCTTGGATATGAGTGTCCAGGACAATAGAGCCCAGATTGCAGACGGCCGTCTCTTCGTCGCTGGTATTCAAAGTGATTTCCGTACAAAGATTCGAGGAGTGAATGATCCCGGCGTGATCCTGGGGCGAGCGGATGTTGCAAGGATCTTTAAATGTCAGCCAGGGATGCCCTGTTTCAAAGAGCATTTTCAACATTTCCTTCCACAGATCGATCGCTGGCAATTCTTGTCCAAAGATTTTCCCTTCCTTAGCTAGTTTCTCGTAATATTCATAACGTTCTTCGAAACGCCGTCCATAGAGCTCGTGAAGATCCAGCACTTCATTGGAACGGAAAAGCGTCCAATTTTGTCGAGCCTCCATGCGCTTCATAAAGAGGTCGGGGATCCAATTCGCCGTATTCATGTCGTGGGTACGCCGACGTTCGTCACCGGTGTTGACCCGTAATTTTAGAAAATCGAGGATATCGTTGTGCCATGTTTCAAGGTACGCACAACCGGACCCCCGCCGTTTTCCTCCCTGATTCACAGCCACCAGCTGATCATTGTGTAATTTTAAGAAGGGGATCACTCCCTGACTTTCGCCATTAGTTCCCTTGATATGGCTCCCGGTTCCCCTCACTGAGGTCCACGAACCTCCCAGTCCCCCGGCCCATTTCGCAAGATACGCGTTATCCGCGATACCACGCTGCATAATGGACTCGATGCTATCGTCCACCTTGTAAAGGTAACACGAGGAAAGTTGGCTATGCAGGGTACCGGAGTTAAAAAGGGTCGGCGTTGAGGAGCAAAACCGGCGACTCTTGTAAAGATGATAGAGACGGGCGGCCAAGGCGGTGCGGTTCCCTGTATCTTCCAGAAAGAGCCCCATAGCAACTCTCATCCAAAAAAATTGTGGCGTTTCGATGCGACGGCTGGGCTTTGTGGTTTTATCTACGATGAGGTAACGATCATAGAGAGTTTGAATCCCAAGGTAATCGAAGTCTAAATCGGCAGAAGGATCCAGCGCTTCAGCCAGACGGTCTATGTCATAGGAAAGTAATTTAGGATTGAGACGCTCAATGGAAGTTCCATGCCGTAAATAGTTACGAAAAGCGGTACTATGAGCCTCTTTTAAGCCTTCGATACCATCACGCATGATGCTCCAATCGAGTACCTCCTCGTAGATATAGGAAAGAAGGATCCGGCCGGCGAATTTAGCAAAATCCGCATCTCGTTCTATCAACGACTTGGCATTGAGGATGATAGTTCTTTTTAGAACATCATCAGAAATTTCCGCTCCAATGGAACGCCGTAGTTCGCGTTCGATTTGAGATGCATCCATGCACAAATCCAACCCAATCGATGCAAATTGAATGCGCCGCTTTAGTTCACCGCCATCCCAAAAGATACTTTGCCCATTGGCGCTACGGACAACAAGAAGGGACTCTTGTTCTTCCGTAGCACGTGGTGTCGCTTTACGCGTCTCCTCTCGCAAACGAGAACGATAAGCACGGTAAAGAATATAGCTTTCGGCAACTTTGTAATAGCCATGGCGCATCAGCTCTTCCTGAACCATGTCTTGTACATCCTCAATATGGATAAAGGCTCGATCGCCTCTCCTCACACGTTCGGAAATGGCCTGAGCAATTTGAGCTGCAGGGGCGGGATCTTCCTTCATGGAAAGGAAGGCCTTGCGGCATGCAATTTCGATTTTAGTCGCATTCCAGGGAACTACGAGTCCATTTCGCCGGATGAGGCGCGTCATTAGAGGGGTGGATTGGGCGTAATCTTTTTCCGCTTTTTCCTGGGCTTTGAGAGAACGATGAAAGACCAGACTCTTAGCCACGTCGTGCGCATTGTTTTCAATCAATGCTTCTTCAATGAGCAAGGAAAGATCGTGCTCCGAGAGACGCAATGTTCGCCCCTGTCCGACCTGATCCGCCAAAAGTTTTGCCACAGAATGCGCCACGTTTGCAACAAAACCCCGATTCCGCTCGTTAAAAATATCTTTCTCCTCGCGCGAAAGGAGTAGATCGGCCAATGCATTACCAATTTCATCCGCCACCTCATCCAAACTGAATTGTCGCTCTTGATTTCCTCTGAGGACGGTGACTTCCGGAGAATAGGCACCGCGAAGGGGATGAATCACTTCTCTCCAAGCAAATTCCGGTTTTTTTTCTCGTGGTAGGCTCACAAGGCGTTTTAATGCAATGTCTTCTTCAATTGAAATATGGCGGATCATGATGATATGGAGATGGGATATTTTTGAATGAGAAAAATTCGATTTTGGCGTTAAAACCGTTCAATTTGAGGCGCCTAATTCATACCAGAGGGAACAGTGAAATTACACTGTCAAAAGAGCGTCTTCTTTTAAAGGCAATTGATAATCAACTGATTGCGATACATTCATTCACGGACGGCTAAACGAATCAAAGCTCATCATCAGAAGCTGGCACTAAGACATTGGACTTTTGATACTCAGTAACGCGTCCCTCAAAAAAATTCTGCTCTTTTTTGATATCCATCATTTCCGCCAGCCATGGAAGTGGATTGGTAATAGGGGCGTTCAACGGCCGCAATCCGCAGTCCGCAAGGCGGCGGTCGCCGATATAATCTATATAAAGTTCAAATTCTTCTTTTGTCAGGCCCACAGCGCTCACTGGTAAACAGTCTCGAATAAAACGCTTCTCTAACCGGACCGCTTCGCTCATTGTCTGCCTCAAATCTTGGCGAAATACTTCGGTCCAAATTTCGGGATTCTCCTCTACTAGATCCATGAGAAGATTGCGGAGTAATTCAATGTGGTTGGACTCATCTCGCAGAGTATACCGAAACATTTGTCCGATCCCCTGGAATTTATTGTTTCGATATAAAGCTAAGATCAAACCAAAGAGACCAAAAAATTGGGTTCCTTCCATGCACTGTCCAAAGAGGAATATGTTTTTCGCTAATGCCTGCCGATTCTCGATCGTTGTCAGATCAAAATCGCGTCGCATTTTACGGCTATTGGTCACGACAAAATCTGTCTTTTCTTTTATCGTCTTTACGTCGTCAAACATGGCCTCACATTCGTGAGGATTAATTCCGAGAGAACTGATCATATATACCAGCGAGTCGGCATGGATATTTTCTTCATGAGCATGTCGCCCCAAAGCCAATTTCAACTCAGGCGCTGTCACCAGCTCCCTGATAACATGGATGATATTGTCTCCTACAATCCCCTCAGCCGCAGAAAAATATCCAATTCCCATTTTGATAATCCACCGTTCAATTTCTGGAATCGCTGGATCGCGCCACTGCTCACAATCCTTTTGCATTGGAATATCCTCCGGCTCCCAATGATTTGCCTTCATCCTCTTATAGAGGTCATAGGCCCACTGATATTTCAATGGCAGGATATTAAAGAACATGTTCTCCCGTCCATTGATGACCCGCTTAGCTGCAAATGCCGCCTCGGCTTTGTTCCGGTCTAGTGTAAAACTTTTGTTACCAAGTCGAATCGTAGTGGTTGCCATGACAATTTGTTGGATGCTGTGCAAAAGACTTAAAAACGGAGCAACGTTCTTTTCTCTCCTGATGGGTCCGACCTTCGTAGGATTCTGGGAATCCGCTATGCACACAGTTCCGCATCTGCCCTTCCATCTTGTTCCTCATAGCTAAAAAAATACTTTGTCATTTGGAGCGGAAAGTCAATTAAAAACCCCTCCATATTGTAGAAGGCATCCACGGAAACACAATATATTGTGGCATCTCATGCAACCGTATGCATGCAGTGGCACTTTTGGGAAAAACGAAGGCCTACGGGAGTATTTTCCCCAGTCTGAAGAATCACTACAGTAGCAAGTCTTGCGAGACAGTCAGTAAAAAAGGAGGAATCTTGGCGATCACCAACTCTCCTGACACGGTCACCCCGAGGAAAGCTCCTTGTGCTACTGCATCGACTGTGACCAGATGGGAGCTATTGTAAGAAAATCGCTCGCCCGGCGCGAGGCAGGGAAACTCTCCAACAACCCCATCGCCTTCCACGACGGTCACGTAACCATTTTTTTCTCGGATGACCCATTTCCTTCCCTTGATAGTGACGGTCCCTACCGAGTCATTCACAATAGTAAGAAAGTAAGCAAAACGAGCCTGTTGTAATTCTTTCGAGGATGGAAGACTGACCACTTTGTCTATAACCACTCGAAGGCCAGGTAATTCTTTAATAGAAGATTTCAAGGTTTTGGAGTTATCTGAATGGAGAGCTCGCGCAATTGACGTGGTTCCACCTTTGAAGGTGACAAAAACAAGAGATCCTGGCCTCGGCTACTTTTGGGAAAGGCAATGACGTCTCTGATATTTGCGGTTCCGCAAAGAAGCATCATCAAGCGATCCACGCCTAATGCAATCCCACCATGAGGTGGAGTACCAAATCGGAAAGCATCTAAAAGGTGACCAAACAACAACTTCTGTTTTTCTGGATTAATCCCAAGAATTGCAAAAATCTGTGCCTGAAGTTCCTGTTCATGAATTCGAATGCTCCCTCCCCCTATTTCAACACCGTTTAACACCAGATCGTAGGCTTCAGCCCTGACTTGATCAAACTTCCCCTCACTCAAAAGAGGCAGATCTTCTGCTTTGGGTCTGGTGAATGGATGGTGAACAGCTCCCCACTTTCCCTCGTCTTCGAGAAAGGAAAGCAACGGAAAATCCACGACCCAAAGAAAATCCAAGCGGGTAGCGTCTGTGACGAGATTCAAAAGCTCTGCCGTCCGCAAACGAATTCTACCCAGCACCTCACAGACAACTGCCCATTTGTCAGCGCCAAAAAGAATCAAATCCCCTTCTTCCATATTTAAACGAGTGGCGAGCGCTTCCTTTTCTGTGGGGGTAAAGAACTTAACAATCGGTGATTTCCATTCACCGTTTTCCACCTTGATGAAAGCAAGTCCCTTGGCTTTATATTGACGGGCAAGCTGCGTCAGTTCTTCAATTTGACCGGTGGTGATATGAGCAAATCCCTTGGCATTTATTGCCTTTATGCAGCCTCCATGGTCTAGGGCGGTCCGAAAGACTTTAAAATCCGTCGATTGAAAAATATCCCCAACCTCAATCAATTCCACCCCAAAACGGGTATCAGGTTTATCGCTTCCAAACCGCTCCATAGCCTCCCGATAAGTGAGGCGTGGAAACTGTGGAGGGACGTGTATTCCAAGTGTTTCCCGAAAGATGCGCCTAATTAATCCCTCGATCAGGATGAAAATGTCGTCGGGCTTAAAAAAAGATGCTTCAATATCCACCTGCGTGAGCTCTATAAGACGATCTGCCCGGGGATCCTCATCACGAAAACATCTCGCAATTTGGAAATACTTTTCGATAGCACCAGCCATCAGTAGTTGCTTGTACTGCTGAGGAGACTGTGCAAGCGCATAAAAATGACCGGGATACGTCCGACTAGGCACTAGAAATTCCCGAGCTCCTTCCGGCGTACTTTTGCTCAAAATCGGCGTTTCCACCTCCAAGAAACCTTGTTCGTCCATATAGGCTCGGGTTGCTTGTTGCAGGCGGTGACGGATCCTCAAGTTCCTGATCATCGAGGGACGTCTCAGATCGAGATAACGGTGCGAGAGCCGAAGATCTTCATTCGAAACTTCTGAATCGAGAGGAAAAGGGAGGACCTCCGCCCGATTCAAGATATTTAACGAGGCTGCCACTACTTCGATCTCTCCCGTTGCTAGCTTTGGATTTTCCGTCCCTAGTAAACGGCGAGCAACTTTGCCAGTCACTTGAATCACATCCTCGGAACGCAGGCTATGCGCTAACTCCGCAAGCACAGGACTTGTTTCCGGATGAAAAACTATTTGTGTGATTCCATCGTAGTCACGGAGATCCACAAAGATCACCCCACCGTGGTCTCGACGAGAATTGATCCATCCGCAAAGGGTAGTTTGAAAATTTACGTGGGCTGCACGTAGCGCTCCACAGCTGCAAGTTCGATAACTCATGAAATAAATAAAGACTGATGAAATAGGTTCTGTTCTTCGTTTTTAAGCCGCTCGGAAAGCATTTCCTGCGGGCAGGCAAACTCCTCCCGAGTGGCCAAACGTTTAAATTTGACCTGCGGCCATTCGGAACCAACGATCACGCATAAGCGGGCTCCTAGTTGTTCCGCAATCTGAAATTGTTTGCTGACCCGAGTCGCAACTAGAGAAAAATCTACATTCCATCCCTCTTGCCGCAAGTCTTGGATGATTTTTAGTGCTTGGGGTCGTCGGACAACATCGGCAATCACAACATAGATTTGGCATGCCGGTTCGGCTGCTAAAGCAGCCCGCATTTTTTTCTCAGCTGCCGGGAACTTGGCGATTATTTCGCTCAAAACTACATCGCCGAGGCCAAAACCGATTGCAGGCAGGTCTACCTTGCCGTCACTGATCGTGGCAATGAGTCGGTCATATCGCCCTCCTCCAGCGACCGCCCTCAGCTCTTTTTTTCGATCGAAGACTTCAAATACAATCCCGGTATAATAAAGGAGACCGCGCACGATCCTTAAATCGATTTCCACATAGTCGGAAAGTCCGCGTGCAGACAGCTCCGCAAGCAGATCCCTAAAGGAAGTGGGATCACGCATCTCAATAAAGTCACGGATTTCTTGCAAGGTAATCCCAAATCGAGCCAACTTCTCCTCGGTGTTCTCTTCCGACGGACGTTCTATTTTATCAATCAATTGCAAGAGCTCCTCCATTTCTTTTTCATCCAGTCCTTTTTCGTATAGAAAACGGACCCAGGCGTTGCGATCACTGAGCCGTAAAACGAAATCTTCAGAAGTCAGGCCAAATGCTCGGAGAGAATCGATTAGCAGTGCAAGAAGTTCAGCATCAGCGGATGGAGAAGATTCCCCGATCAAGTCACAGTTTAATTGCGCAAATTCTCGAAGCCTGCCCTTCTGCTGACGTTCATAGCGAAAAAAACTGCCTATTCCAAACCATTTTAATGGTTTACGAAACCTATTTCCAGAATCTGCAATCATGCGAGCAATGGAAGGCGTCATTTCGGGTCGCATCGCTACTTCTCTGCCTCCCTTATCAACAAATTGATACAGTTGGCCGATCAATTCACCTCCGCTTTTTTTCCGATAAAGGTCTGTCCTTTCCAAAAAAGGACCATCTATCTCTAAGAAACCATAGCTCCGAGCAACGCGTCGCAGGGTAGAAAAAATATAATTTCTTTTCGCCAAATCTTCTGGGTAGAAGTCGCGAAATCCGGGAAGTATCTGCATATAATATTTTGCGTTCCCTTTTTTGGCTTACGTTTCTTTTTTGGTCCACGTTTCTTTTTGAACCTGCTCCTTTTTTTATCTTCATTTCTTTTATTCAGGGGTGTTACAAAAAAAGAGCAGCCGGCGGCTGCCGGATTGGTCAAAATGGTTTTTTTACTCCCAGAGTTCCTAAAAATGCGTAACGTAGTTACCCATATTCACTCTACTATTGCCGCTGGATTCATTGAAACCTGTCGCCGTTACCTCTGAAATTGACGCAGCTGATGCACAACGCCGTTGCCTAATCGATAAGCGCAAAAACGGCTCTGGACTTTGGCAACTCATTCATATTCTGGGCTCTTTGAAACTAGCCTTGGCCTTGCTGGCAATCCTCGCAGTAGCCTGCGCTATCGCAACTTTTACAGAAGCAAACTTTAATACTAAAATCGCTCAAGCCACTATATATCAGGCACCTTGGTTTATTTTCTGGTTGGTACTGCTCTGTGTGAATCTCTTTGCGGTCACCCTGACACGCTGGCCCTGGCAGCGAAAGCATG
>Ga0153924_1000963_pt1 | contig 16252 bp, 13 predicted proteins | sample TSNJ008MetaG_FD_104709 | JGI IMG/M metagenome (GOLD analysis project Ga0153924, IMG submission 104709) | Attine ant fungus gardens microbial communities from New Jersey, USA - TSNJ008 MetaG | ecosystem: Host-associated > Fungi > Mycelium > Unclassified | place: USA: New Jersey, Wharton State...
CTGGAAACTTCAAACAAAGTTTGATTCTAATTGCCTCAATTCGTTGATTTTGGATGAGCGTCCTATGTTTCGAGATTTTTCCGACGGTCAAGGGCATGAGACTTCTAGTGCTCTAGTTCACAACGTTGAATTTGAGCTCGAAGGTAGATCAATCAATGTGTATATCTGATCCCAGTGATCACTCGACATTTGATTGCATGTCAGCCGATCTGCTGTCCGCTATTTGGTGGTGAGGGCCGTACTTACTGGGTCAAAGTGTATCAGAGCTATGTCCGAGGTAATCAATAGTACCAATCACACAAGAGGGAATGTATAATTTTGTGGAACCAAACGCCTTCTTCGTCGCGAATAGGTCAGGGTGTCTGACTGACTCAGTCACCGTTTATCATCATTCGTAGTTCTTTTGTCGTTGCACTCGAAACTGGAAAAAACTTTTGCAAGATTATCTAGACCCAAGTATGAAAAACATTGAGTAAAGAAATACCACGATACATATTATACTTTTCATAGCCGGCCCAAGAAGTCCTCTTTGGTGGCCATACGATTATTCAAGGCGCTGAAGTGACTTCACTTCATGTCCATGAAATTGTCACATGGCACGGGAAACCAAGGGTGGATATTTGGGTCCCAATGCAATCGAATTTCCCTTGCAGTGATGCGCTTGGCTCTCCTACCGCTATCTCGAACATTATCATTCTCGGGAGCATTTGCGTTCTGACGGAAGTCGAGCTCTGTTTTAGTCTCGTGTTCGGCTTGTACTGTAGTGGATGTCATCGTTGACTCTGCTATCGAACTTTTCATCGATGTAGATGAGGGGGTAGACATACATGATGACGGAGAACGTGGGCTTGAAAGTGGGAGGGAGGATAGCGTCAACGAGAAGGAATGTGGATACAAATTAAGAATGGTGGATAGACGTTCCGCAATGTTTATAAGTCCTTCAATAAACTATTCAGAACGAGATGATCATCATCAGCATTTCAACATCATAAGTTTCCGAAAATTACCTGCTGCCGTTCACCAATCCATTCGTCTGCCCAGGCCCCAAGTCGTGATGACATAGCTGAACGAACTTCTACTCCATTGTGGTCCATACTAAGGTTCCTCAGTACTCTAGTTGCCAACTCAGTCCCTTCTCTGGGTGACACAGTCTTATCCTATCCGTACGTAGGTGAAGTCAGTTCAAGCATTGTTTTCCGGTACACTTATGAACATACTTGCAGAGTGCTTAGGCAGGTACGCATAAACTTCAAAAAGTCTGGATGTCCAACAGGTGTAGTATGACACTTCTCATAGTCGGGTTTGAACGCCCATTTATACCTCCTGAAAAAGTTTGGTCGTGTTCGGTCCCAATTGAATGATAAGAGAGGTAGTGTCATCTATGCAATACGTGTTGATTAGGCAAAACGAGTCGACAATCAAACCTGGACCTACAATAAACAACGAATTACATAAAGATTGAAGAGCAGTCGCCACTTGTTGGTTATATAGCATCTCACGAAAGGCTAAAGTGTCTACATGAATCAGTCAGTTATGTACCGCACAATCTACCTCGGGTACATACTTTGTGGTATACCAGGTAGCAGCGCATCGTAGCATTCTAATTCAAGCTCATACAGTTGCGTCAAATACCAATACGCCAGATTTCTCTCTTCGGGGGCGTATAACTGTAGCTGAAACCCGGAGAGTACAATTTCCTGGATAGTGGATAATCGCCACAGAAGGATCATCTGTGGAACTCCAGAAAGTGCGTTATTTTCTCCAATTCCCTAGACCATTTCATTCAGTGTTCAAAAATTGGGAGACACTGGAGAGACGCTCACAGAGAGGTCAACGTGTGACATCATCTCTAGTAGTACATCGTATATATGATGCCACTCAACCAAGGCCTTCATCAGTTGTCTCCGCCTCCGGGGTGGGTTACTCCAGTTCCCTTGTATGTGGGGTATCATTAACTATAAATTAATTAACGAGCTCCTGGTCAGATTATGGATAGAGAGTACCTTATGAATTTTTCTTTCAAGAAAATCAAATAAGGGCGCTGAAGTTCCGAGCCATCGTCGACGAACCTGTGCCTGGAAATAGGACCAAGTAATTCCAATTGTCTCAAAGAATAATCGATCTACAAGCCAAAAGGAGGGGTAGTTGTCGAGCACGAGTAGTCCGTCATAGAAGGCAGACTAATGCAAATATAAGATAAGTCAACTAGGAAACAAGGCCAGAACTGAAGATGTACCTGGGTCAACGATCGAATATATGGTTGCTGAATAGGTGATTTCCCGGTCCAGACACGGAGAGCTCCTATAACCTGTAAGGAAACGATGGTATTATGATGGGAGAGCCAGGCTACGGTCATATCCATCTCACCTTCCACGTAGTGAGATTATGTCTGGCAGCTAGCTCACTAGTCTCCCTCAAACCCTTGAGAAACAAGCTGATCACCTGCCAGGTTTCTCCAGGAGATCCAATGGGTAGCACTCGTATGGGGACAGCAGTTTCTAGTCGCTTCGAGACGTACGGATCAAACGCGCGATGTGCAACTGAGCCTGTGTATGGTTCAGGTATCGAATGCAAGCTAAGCTGGCCTAGAAATTCTTCACACATGTTGATATAACGTATGAACTGTTTGGGTGACCGATGAACATTCGTATCGAGCAGCTGTAAAAATGTCTGTACCCAGTTTTCCATTAATTGGAAAAATCCCACGAATGGATCCACTCGCCTTGCGGAGTTGAAGTCTGTTTATCAATGCATCCTTCCACTGAGAAGGCACTTGAGTTAAAGATCAGAAAAGATGAAAAGCACAAAAACTTTAGATTAAACAACCTTTTAGAGAGTTTGCAACCCATTGAGAAGCTTCTTCCAACATGGAAGCGACAGCCCTGACAGGAGTGCCCTCAAGCAGGTAAATTTCACATTTATCACTTTGCCAGTCTTCGGCCTAATGCGGAGAGGACAAAAGATCACAGTGACTGAAACGAAAAAGGAAAAGAAGATACCAACATACGTCTTGAACCGCACCTTTTGACAATTCTCTCCAAGTCAGGTCGCAACACTTGAGTAGGCCCGCGACTGATGCCCGGAGTACAATAGTGATTAGTTCAAGTGGACGATGTGGATCTTCTGGTGCCAAAGAGGGCTTCTGGATAGTATCTGGATCTATTGAGTCTAGATGGCGGGTATAAAGAAATGTAAAGACTGTGTGTGACATAAAATTGCCATTGTGCCATTCCATCTGCAGGGATGCTTAGTATAGAAAACGAGAATATAGTTGTGAAATCACCTCATATGAGAATGCCCTATCGATCACCCAGCAAAGTTCCTCGGGCAAAAGAGGCACAAAAGGGTTGAACTTCTGTCCGACTTCACCAACCGGGATATATCCGCTATCGAGCCGCGGTTCACCGATCTGACAAAATGTTATCACTGAGGGTTGTATTGTTTCAACTGTAGACACATAAATTACCTCGAACGCGGACATGGCATCTTGTAGAGAAAACCCATCCATGAGCAACATTTGGTCATCGTTCATATCTGATGCAGGGATTAAAGCAAATCTTACTTTCACAGATGAAGACTCACCTGCAGCAGCGTCTTCAAAGACGCTCCTGACATCGTCAAAGCCAAAATGGGCACCGGGAAGGTCAGCACGGGGAACAATATCCATGGCAGTAGTCGAGTGTTATGTGAGTGGCTGTGCCTGGAATGTTCTCTCGCCTTACCCTCCATCATACCGGGAGCCTCAGGCGCCGTTCAATCCATCTCAAACGTACAATCCTGTCTGGAATTCAGCCCACAGGTATACCGCATGTGAGTAGATATGCAATACATTGAAAACAAGCCTGATGTATGATAGCTAGGCAATTACTTGGGTGCTCTTTCGAATTGGGTCAAGCTGCAGGATGAGGCTGAACCCCAGGATGACTTGCTCTACATGATTGTTGGCTGGCATGCTTTGACACTACCACAAGATCCTAAACAGCTTGTGACTTCTCGCTGGGACATGCTTGCTACATTGCTCGCAATCGGACTGGACCCAAAGAAGTCAATCATTTTCCATCAGGACCACGTACGTGGAACCTGAATGAACGAAGTTGTCGTTGACAATGCAGGGCAGAATCAAGATCATCTTGAACTGGGGTGGATACTGAATTGCCTTACGTCTGTTGGGAGATTGTCCCGGATGACGACCTGGAAATCCCGCCTTGCAGCTTCGCGAAATGCAGACGAGTCTAATGTGGACGAGTCTCTACTAAATGCAGGACTTCTGACATATCCCTCACTCCAGGCAGCAGATATTTTGATCTATCGGTATGCTCTTTCGTGTTCTTTTTTTGTTTTAGACTCTCATTGTTCATTTGTTCAAAGGGCAACTCATGTCCCCGTCGGTGAAGACCAAACCCAACATTTAGAATTGACCCGCGATCTTGCTGAATCCTTCAATCGCACCTTTAAGTCCGAGAATCCTCTGTTCCCTATCCCCACTCTTGTTGATAGTGCGTCTTCCCGATCCTTTTGGTTTATTTCGACCTCCAGTCAGTATTAGCTCCTACACGACGCATTCTCTCACTCAGAGATCCCACTGTCAAAATGTCCAAATCTACACCTGATGTCAGATCTCGGATCCTGTTCACCGACACCCCATCACAAATACAAGCCAAAATTCGAGGAGCCGTTACAGATTCGACTTCCAGCATCACTTATGATCCTGTGAATCGACCAGGAACAGCAAATCTCCTCAATATTCTTGCAGCCTGCCTCGGCAAGCGCGTTGAGGATGTTGTGCATAATTACAAAAATTCCAGTTTTAAAGGACTGAAAGAAGACGTCGCCGATTCCGTAATTGAATTTCTTCGAACACCGCAAGAAGAGTTTTCTCGATTGCGTGGGGAGCAAGTCTACCTTGTGCAAGTTGCAGATGAAGGATCTAGGAGAGCCAAAGACTTGTCTAATGAAACAATGAGGCACGTTAGAGACCGACTGGGACTTTGTTGAATATCTCCATAGAATTGACTCGGTAGATGAGGTACATTTAGAATGTCATGGCCCATTTTTTCTGTTCAACTACCAACCCAATTGCTGTGACTTGCAGTCCTGACGAGTTCTCAAAATACTTTTCCTTCCTTCACGGATGTATGCCTTTCTTCCATGAACTTTTGGACAGTTAGAATCCCAGCTTGTGATGTGTAATATTCTACCATCATCTTAATTCTCAAGCCCAGGTGGTGATTTGGAAATATCTCAGCGCCTGAGCTCTCATGATCATGCAAGTATTCCTGCATCTCATGTGAATTTGTACCGCGTGTCCATTCTGAATTTCGAATCTAAATTTTAATCATGGTCGAACATACATGCTATTCAACAGAATGCTCGCTATTCTCAAATTCCAATTGTTTTTACGTTACCGTTGACTTGCTACTACACTTCGCCCTGTTTGATGCTGGGATCACCTTTAAGGAAAAAATTGGAGGAGCCCTTTCTTTTCTTGATTCAACTTTTCACTATCAACTCATTCGCTGTTGCTGCTATTGATGAATATTTGAGGTGCCAGTGAAACTCAAGGGGGATGACGCTGTTCTCGCTAACCCAAGCGACGTCGTGAGCTTGTGACTCTGCATCTGGACATAGCTAGAGAGCGGCGGTGCATTTATCGAACAACTTAAGAAATATGGGGACCTGGATAGGCGGAGTGGATGGAGCAAGATCAGGTATGAAAATGAAAGTCGGACGGGTCCGGTCCGCCAGTGAACATGACTCGGCTGACCTTGCCAAACACCCCTCCATAGTTAGGGCTCTCTACCCTATAAAAACTGTCTACCAATGGCTTCTGTAAAAATCGCTACTCTCCTAATTCGGGTAAGCAATCTTGCAAATTATCTTGGCCTACTTTCATGACAGTCAGAACTGAAACAAGGTTCTCCTCTTTTTCGTGCTTTAATTACTTACATACATATCGGGACATACTTGGCAAATTTTGTCGCCATGCGGTGATGGTGGTTTATCGTGTACTCCTCCTCTGGTTTAGACAGTGGCCAAACCTATAGCTACAAGGATCAAGAACCAAGCGAGAGAGTAAGTCTCTGTACTACGCATCTAAATGCAAGCACCCATTCTTGCAGACATGAGCGTTTTCGCACTGTCTGTATTGACCTTGCTCAATTTCTCCATCGTACCGAGATTAGGCTTCGAACGAATATACTGGGAGAGCCTGCACGTCATATTCGACCATTGTCAGAAACAAGGTGAATAATGGGGGCCGGCCTTGTAGAAATTTTCTGACCTTCATCCTTTAGAGCAGTGGAGAACGGGGCCAACTTTCTTGCGGAAGGTTTCCTATTTACTGTCGCAGCATCAATAATCATAGGAGAGCAATGGCGCTCTTCTCGGTCACAGTCTAAGCGCAGAGATACAGTTGACGACAAATTACAGGAGCTTTCGAGTCAAGTGCTTGAGCTCACGGAGAGAGTGGGTGGCATAGAGAACAGATGGGGTTCAGAGATAGAAGGATTGAAGGAAAGGTCTGTGTTCTGGCTTGTACCTGCATGTTTGAATCTTATAATGCGTAGGAATGGTGAACTGACCAGGATATTAGAGAGAATAATTTGGATCGGAATGAAAGGTGGTTGGACAAATATGCACAACGAGAAATGGCAGGAGGAGATAGCTTCCATCGCTCGCAGCGCATCAACCATAGAAGGATCGAAATCTTCTAGTAACTCCCAGGATATTCAGTCATGACAATGTGTGGACCTATATCACGGCAGCTAAAATTGAGAGATAAGTTGCTGTTCGCAGACCATACAAAATTGAGAAAATTGATGTGAGAAAACAATTCGGAGCTGTGGAATTTGTTTCCAGAGCTGCTGAATTGTTTTTGTCTTTATTTGATTATTTTTCCCTTCACACATTTTTGTGTGGAATTATTTAGTGGTCGAGATGAGGTTCGAACGTCCAACCTCCGACCTTTTGCATCTGTCATGGGACTTTCTGCATTCAGGTCTCATGCTCCAACAACTCAGTCACCTCGCCGACTGAAAACTTATCAACTTCTAATTATACAACACCCAAAATTGACCATAATTTCCTTTTTTTTATTCAGCAATTTGTCATGCAGTGTACGCACACAGTCCGCAGTCTACTGATTATTGGAGTTCGAGGTCCCTGCGACACAGCCTTAGAAATACGACTACACATCCTCATGGACTGCCCAAGATTCACCAAGGACCATATGACGAGCCAAACACCACTTGATTTAATTTCTTTCGTCCAACCCACCTGCCTTTGCTTTTCCCCCCAGTCAGGAAACCACCATGAGCTAAGCACTAGAACAAAGCTCGTCTCCAAGCATGATTTTTTTTTCGGATTCAGCATTTCTGTTCCGCAACAAGCAAACTAGTACTGAGACGCAGATATCTACAGAAGAAGGGAATATGGCTCCAAGCATTATTGAACTGCTTAAGTCCTTCTAATCTTAGACATCCATTTCACTCTGGTGCTATACTATTAGCTGCCTCAATCTCACATGTTCCTTCAGTGCGTATTGCACCCATCTGAACGATGTCATTTTGACTATGCATTGTGTAGGCGCGCATTGCTTTCAAACGTCATGGGTATTCTTATGCCACCCCTTTCTTTTAGATAGCTCATATAGTAATATTGATTTGGTTTATCAATTCACTTGATGGATATATCCTGACATTCGTATCCTACCAGTGTCTCAGTTCTGAGCGCGAAATTCGTAACCTTGTACCTCGAGCCACGAAAACTCCGCCAATGATTTGGTAGTCCGATTCATACTTGGGTTACAACGTAAGGGTATTTGAGCAGGCAATCCAGCAACCATGCAGGGATCCGAACAATTCATTCTACACCCGCGGTTGTCATTGCGAATAATACTGCCACTCAGCATGTTATATTTATTTACAATACGGCAATCGTGGCTTGCAGGATACTCACTCGACAGTGTCGACCATAGTGGATTCAAATCAGTGATTTCATTCCAGCTAAATATATTACATACCCAGACAAATTTAACTGCCGAAGTTATGCTAAGATCAAGCTCAACCATTGGACCTAGGAGACGATAGAAAGAGCGTTTTAGAAAAGGAAAATAACCAGCAGGTATGTACTGCTCCCGACCAGGGTCGAACTGGTGATCTCCGGATTTCATGACTGGAAGCCACTCATACTGAATATGAGACCGGGGCTCTAACCAACTGAGCCACAGAATCAAGTTTGGTGCATGCTGCGGTTCATGGCTAGATCAATATGCCTTTAATGACAACTACTGTGGTTCTCTCTAGAAAAGACATTGGTTCAGAGAAAAACAATCTGTTATGTCCTGAACCACCTATTATTATACAATTCTAAGTCCTGGATACCTAGGATCTAGATTTCGCCGAAGTAACAGCTCATTGTAATTTTCCCTCTTTTTACCCATGTCTATAAAACCTTGGTTTGTTACCTGATATCCCTATCCAGCAGACACTCTATCTCTCACTTTTGACCGTCGGCTAGCTTTTGACAGATAATCCTGGTATAGTTGCAGGCACTGAGCTCTGTTTATAATTCGATTATTTATAATACAACAAAAAATCTGATCAATTCATGATGTTAGGATGCTACACTTTGCCTACTAAATAGGAATCCGATATGGTGTAATGGCTAACATTGCCGCCTTTCACGCGGCAGCTCGGGGTTCGATTCCCCGTGTCGGAACTTTTACCAAGCCTCCCTTTTAGAGAGGGGAATATGTCAGTTGCTTTGACAAGTGTATAAGTGTATGTGGTGGGACGAGGTCAACGCTATGTGAAGGTGATCCTCAAGATGAAAGTTTGAGCGCTAGATTATTTTTAGGAACCAAGGTCGTACGACTCAGAAAATATTTCCCGTAACCAGTGGTTTGATCGGCTATTCTCCTCTCTGCCTCAGGCCAGCACTTGACTATTTACGACCATGTCCAACTGTGAACCAATGCACCCACAGGCCCTTAGGACCGCTCGGTTTTCGTTCATCGATGCCCAGGGCCGTACAATTCATCTGCGAGGGGTAAATCTGTCTGGCTCCAGTAAGGCACCCCTCGACCAACCCTCACATGTCCTCAAGAATTTCTGGAATACTGCCGAGAATGGAGGAGAGTCGTTCATCGGCCAGCCTCTGAATTTGGAAGACGGATCTGCCGACGAACACTTGTCAAGACTCAGAGGATGGGGATTTAATCTCTTGAGGTTCCCCGTAACCTGGGAAGCGCTGGAACATGCTGGACCGTATGTCTTCCATTCGCTATTGGCGCTCAAAGTCAATCGTTGTTTTTCAGGAAGAAATATGACTATGAATTTATGGATTACACTGTTCGTGTGCTCATTAAATGCAAGCAATATGGTTTTCGTGTATACATTGATCCACACCAAGACACCGTTCGTTACCATGATCTCTTCTTCCTTTCAATCTCTAATTCACTTAGTGGTCTCGCTTTTCTGGGGGCTCAGGTGCACCGTTTTGGACATTCCCCGCCTGTGGGATTAATCCTTTTAACCTCTCGACCACTCAAGCTGCCCTACTCCACTCTGAATGGCCTCTCCTGCACAACTCTGATCCCGCGTCCTTCCCAGCGATGATCTGGAGCACAAATTATGGCCGTCTACTCTCCCAAACCCTCTTCACGCTCTTCTTCGTCGGTCGTGTATTCGCTCCAAACTGTATCATTGACGGAATCAATATCCAAGACTATCTTCAACAACATTATATTGCCGCCTTTGGCGAGCTAGCAGATCGAATCAAACAAGCCGACGAAGCGGAAGGTCTTGAATTACTTGACGCCTGTGTTATAGGTTGGGATAGCCTAAACGAACCTGCGGAGGGATTTGTCGGATGGGACGATCTAAATCAATATCCCAAACAGCAAACCACAACGCTGAAGAAAGGCACAACACCCAGCCCTGCACAATCTCTCCGTCTAGGAATGGGTCAACCACAAACAGTCGACATATGGGATTTTGGCGCATTTGGGCCCAGACGCACTGGGAGCGCTACGGTTGATCCAAAAGGCCAAAAAATATGGGCTGAACCCGATCCAGATGCAACTTCGACCTCGGGTGGAGAACTCCCAGATGGTGCACATCCCCGATGGGGATGGAAGCGTGACGTATCAAAATGGCCTTTAGGCATCTGTATATGGGCACTTCACGGTGTTTGGGATGTTCAATCTGGAGATATACTCCGACCCGATTATTTTAGATCTAATCCATCGACGGGCACTACTGTTCATTTCCTGCCTGATTTCTGGTTACCTCATTTCACTGCTTATACTGCAAGGATACGGCAAGCACATCCAAATGGGATTTTGTTTGTTCAGCCACCGGTGTTTGCCATTCCCCCTCATGTTAGAGAAGAGGTGTTACAGGGAAGATGTGCGTATACGGGGCATTATTATGATGGGTTGACTTTGATCACCAAACATTGGAATTGGTTCAACGCGGACGCCGTGGGTGTGATGAGAGGGAAGTATAGGAGTCCGATACAAGCTGTCAAGTTTGGTGAAGGGGCGATTAGGAAGAGCATTATGGAGCAAATTGGGTATTTGAAAGCTGATGCGGAGGTTATCACAGCACCAGCACCAGATGATTCCTCTCATTCGACGTTGGCTGAATCACCTTCACCCGTGAAACTGAATCAATATCCAACTATCATAGGCGAAATTGGTACACCTTTTGATATGGACTCTAAACGCTCATATTTCCCCTCATCACATCTTCGCAATAAATACCGAGGAGACTACACGAACCAGGAAAAAGCACTAGACGCGAGTTTAAATGCTTGCGATGGATATAACAATGTTGGATATACGATATGGACGTATATTGCTATTGGCAGTGGCGTCAGTGGCAACGAAAAGCATGTCCCGACAAGCCACTCACATGAATGGGGAGATGGCTGGAATGGCGAGGATTTGAGTTTATGGAGTGCGGATGACCTGCGGAGGAGATGGTTCGACGATGACGACGACGCCGACGCCGACTATCATCGTCGTGGTACCGACACGTCGAATAACTCTGTTCTCTGCGGCAGAATGAATTTTTTGGGTATGAGTTCTCCCCATCAACTACAACCACAGTCACAGCAACAACAAGAGCTCAAGAGTGAAAGTCGAGTGGGTCTCTTAGAAAATCGCTCTTCACCGAACCTAGTGGGAGGCTCGAAGGATGTGTCAATGTTAACTCTGAATACTTCAGTCACTCCTCGTATTTCAGGAACAGAAAACTCAGACTCAGATTCGCCGATGTTGTTGACACCGTCATCTCCCTTACATGTTGGAATTACAGATACCCCTTCCGCCGATCATGCTGCCCCAAATGTCGACGCTGAGCCAGATAACAAAAATGAATCATCCTCAAATATGTCTTCTACACTTCTGGACCACAACAACAGTGAGAGCGACCGTGTGCGCAAGCAAGAAGCAGGACGGGATCCATATGACTTTTTGACTGATGGTGCACGTGCTGTGAGGGCGTTTTGTCGCCCCAGAGCTGTGAGGGTATGGGGAGATGTGGTAGATACGAAATTTGAAATTGGGAAGGCAGAGTTTAAGTGTGTTATACGCGTTGGCGGTGCTGCTTCGGTTTCCAATGGCGACCGCGTTGATGTTGACGCAGAGGAAGACAAGGAAGACGAAGAACAAGCAACGGAGATATACCTTCCCCTCGTGCATTTCGCTTCTAATGAATTGTTAGAGAACTCGAAAGCGAGATGGGACCCAGAAGCAGCTAAGGAGCGACTGGTCCAAACCAAGAAGAAAGGGATTAAAGGTCTGGATTCGATGCACCCTCCAACGAAAACGTATAACCGTGAAGTTGAAATGGATGGACGCGTCTCAGAACCGCAGCGAGAGACGACGTTCCTCGAATTGATAACCTCAGACCCGAATCTTCTCTCTGTCGAAGTGAATGTGTCATCCGGCAAATACAAAATCAAAGGCCAGACATTATATTGGTGGTACCCTCATCATCGTAGAGGAATAGAGAGAGAGGTGACGATTGAAGTGAAGAGACGTGGGGGTGCGATTAAAGTCGGCAGGGGCGGGTGGGTGAATGTTCCACCGTCACGATCACGGCAGCAGCAACGGAGAAAAGATGAGAAGTGGGAGGGGAGAGAGAAGAGTTGGTGTGAGAGGTTGTGTGAATGCGATATTGGTTGTGTGGTAATGTAGAGGTGTTCAGAGGTTCTCTGACCTGAGACTGCGTTTTAGTTGTGCTTCATCAAATTCGCTTACCAGGAGGACTAGGGTGATATGGTTTGGATAGACAGTACTTGAATGTTTTGGTGGTATCGCTTATCGCTGCACGGACACGAAGTGTGATCTGGTGATTACTCATGTTAGTCTTGTAGCTCTATAGTCTCATTCTTCCTCTTGAGATATCCTTTGTAAATTATCCCTGCTGGTTTTGTAATATTAGACTTCATTGAAGACCAGATCACCATTGAAGACCAGATCACGATTTGGAATCAATTTGCTACTTATTAGTGCTCTCAGTTTCTATTGTGCTCGACAGGGTAAGGCCACGAACAACTTGCAATGTATTAAATAAACTCTGTTTTTGGAACTCTTCTGGACATCGGACTCCATCTGCTCCGCCTGGAAATTCGCTATTATCAACTTCAACGTCTTATTCCTCCGTCGTTTGTAATGACACGATACTGCCTGACTAATCGATTTTACCGGTGAAGAAATTTCCACTTTGCTGCAAAAAAACGACAGGCGGGTCCATATGTCCCCGCCCGTCTTGTGGGACACTCTTTCCTGCCGTTGCAATGATCTACTTGTAAGAGTTGTGCAACCAAATTCTTGAGTACTACTTTTGGTCACGAGGCACTTTCCACAAATGGTTTAGTTTGATATGAGCACCACTATGGAGTCACTTTCCGAATTCAGTAAGATTCAAAAGGCTATGTAAACTTTCAAAGCGCCATGTAAACTCACTCAGAATCTTGTTCATGGTGATGATGATAATACTGGGATTATTAGAGGTTGTCACTGGAATCAAGGTTTGATTAATAATGTAGTAATTGTCCTTGCTAGGTTATTGTTCATCGACGCAGCAGTTTATGTATAGACAGATATACGATGCCGAAAATGGATATCTCTATGAGGGTGCGAGAATCCAACATTATTATTACACATTCGCACACTCGCGCACTTTCCCTTTCCTTCCGATCCCCTTCCTCCCCTCATTTGATTTTTATCTCTCCTGTATACTCAGATTCCTGTCGTTCCTTGAATGTTGTGAGGCTTTGTTGGTGATTGACGCAAGACTCCAACAGCCTCTCGGTTGATATGGATTATTTGGGTGGCTACAAATTTGGTCACGAGTCGACGTTGGGTGTCAGGTCCGTGAAAAAGACGAGGATTAGTTCTGAGGAGCGGATGAAAGAATGCAGAATGGGGTATGATTCATTATGAGAACCAACAATCGTAGTTCATAAATTTCTTTGGTTGTGCCAGGTGCGCTGAGGGGCTGGATACAAAAGATAAGAGGTCGCCCTTCGAACATATGCCTCTTGAGGTCATAGGGAACATATTCTTGGAGTATTACTTTGACGAGGAAATCCAACAAAACAAGGGTTACTTTATTGGCGCCAATTGGGAGAGGTGGTCCCGTCCCGGATCTGCGCCTTCCGTTGCCAACATGGTCGCCTCTTGTGACGAGGGGGATGTTCAAACCAATGCTGAGCAGAAACTCGGACACCCAGGCGCCGTCCTTGGCCTGGTGTGTCGGTCGTGGAGGAGGGTTTATCTTAGCACTCCCCGGCTCTGGTCATCCATCCGGATCTGGTTGAATCTTCCCTATTCATTCTACTCCGCTGAAAACATTTCTCTCTCGCGATGGAATCGGAGAGAACGGGATATGAATGCCATCATCCGCCAAATTGACCTTCATCTCCATCGGTCACGGACAGTGCCTCTTTCGATTGAAATTCAGACGAGCTGCTTCAATGCGGGCGTCGTCAATTGTTTCAGCGCTGCTGGAGATCTATTCAGTAAAGTACTTGATGCCTTCGCCAGCGATGTGTGGAGGATCAACGACCTCGTCATCAAGAGGACAGATCACTCAAAGATGTCTCCTCACAAGCTCTTCTCAACTTCAACAGTTCCACGAGGGACTGGACTAGCCACTCCTCCTCATTCCTCGAGTCCGCATATCCCTTCCTACGGGTTACACAATTCCTTGACTCCAGATAACAGCGCTCTTGGTGCCCTGGAAAAGTTCATAACTAAACTTGATGCGCTGCGGAGTTTGACGCTGGTTAATTGGGGTCAAGATGTTGTCCTGAATCTCGCCAAGCCTGGCAACGGCAAGGTTCTTCCCTCGCTTAGGAGTGTTACTTTGCATTCCTCATCACCAACACATTGTGGTGGCGGACTCCCATGGTATCAAGTGACAAAGTTTACCTCGTACCACAACAAATACAGCCATGGACAGCTCTTGGATCTACTTGGATCCATGCCGTTATTGACTTCTGTTGATATCAAGATGTCATACAACGAGCCCGGTGTGGCAACATCACCTTATCCCTCACCTCGAATATCTCCTCTTCCCAGCCCTAATCTGCCGCAGAGGGGATTCAATGATATTCTAGAAACGGCATCCTCCAGACGCCGTCTACATGTTCATCTTCCGTTCCTGGCTCATTTGAGCCTTCAGGGTCTTCCCAAATCTATCCAGCTTCTCCTGTGTTTGTTGAAGGCCAAGCAGCTCAAGACACTCAAACTCCACTCATTTGAAGCAGGTTTTGGCGTTCCTCAGGCTTTATCCGACCAATGTGCATGCGAATCACTCTTCAGGTTCCTCCGGAGGTCACAATGTAGCTTGGACTGTCTTCGTGTTGATGCCATTTTCCTTGTCCCTCCGCAGCCTTCACAGCCTTCGACACTTGATTCCAAGCATATATATAGTTACATTCTCAAGCCCGACTTCGCACCTTTACAAAACCTCAAAACGTTGATTATTGGTCGTGGTCATCCAGACATTGTGGAGAAGCTTTTGCTGACATTGGCATGGAAGGGAGACCCAAATGCTTCTGACCTCTTCCCACAGTTGGAGGAGTTAGGATGTGAGATGAAGCTTGGTCATACAGAGACAAATGCCTTGGCTGGTTTGGTGATGTCCAGGATCCCTTCAGGAGTGGTATTCATACGTCAATCCCCGGTGAGATGTGGCTTAGTCGATGACACTAATGCCCGGCTTTGGCCAGTCTTACCTCAACAACTAAATTCTCGATCATTTCATCACACCCTTCACCAGCAGCTGAAGAAGTATCCGACTCGCCTACGCGTCGTTCACGCTCCAAGCTCCAAATCTAGTGTCAATGTTGTGATGTACCGTTGCTTCCATTCTTGGTTTCCGAATTTTCATCATGATCCAAATATATTCTTACCTCAGCTTATCTGTTGAAATTTCTGTCGACTTTGATAACATCCGACGATGTTTCCTCCTCACCATTCTTTCCTGTTTGATCTTATGCGGAAAATTTGCTTTCTGTTTGCTTCGATTTTCTTTGCTTGTGTTTATGCAATATCTGTTGCTCAGGTCTTCGTGGACATTCCGTTCTTTTATCTCCAACTAAAGCCAGTCGTTTCGCTCGCCTTTGAGCTCCCGTAGATTTATAGATATATACCTTTGGAGTTCTCTTGCAGTTCTTCAACTTAGCTCAGTATCATAAATTTGGAAATATTCATGTTCATTTGGTTGAGTTTGATTCAGAAAGTAATGCGGCTGGACTGGACATGGGAATTTCTTGTCCAATGTGAACTAAGGTAATTATGTTGGTTATCTTGTCAATGTCTCAAAGGCTCTGCCCAGTGTCAGGAGAAAATGGTTTGGTGGTCGACGTAAGCCCAAGGTCAATATAGCTATTTCATTCAATCCTTACCCAAAGGTTACTGTAGAAATGATATTACACCCGTTGAGGCACACAGCTGATTTCTTGAGCGCCTCTACGTCTGGAATTAAGTTGGCCACGAACCCGACGATCTCGTTGTGTCTTGCATGTTGGGATGCATGAACGTCGGCGAAGATGTTTGTCCGGTGACGAGCCTCGAAGCCTCCCTGAGGAGTTTTCTGCGGCCGTCTACTTTTTGGATAGCATCCAAGTCAGGGACCGCTGGAACTGAGAACATCAAGGCAGACATGCTATGATCATCTCCTTCCTTCAAAGGAATCATCGTGCCTGCCAGTCCTTGATCCAGACGCAGGAA
>Ga0153924_1000965_pt1 | contig 16239 bp, 14 predicted proteins | sample TSNJ008MetaG_FD_104709 | JGI IMG/M metagenome (GOLD analysis project Ga0153924, IMG submission 104709) | Attine ant fungus gardens microbial communities from New Jersey, USA - TSNJ008 MetaG | ecosystem: Host-associated > Fungi > Mycelium > Unclassified | place: USA: New Jersey, Wharton State...
ATAACCTATGGCCATTCGGCCAATAACAAGGAGCACCCTGCGGGTATAACCTATGGCCATTCGGCCAATAACAAGGAGCACCCTGCGGGTATAACCTATGGCCATTCGGCCAATAACAAGGAGGAATAGGAAATGAAATCATCCGGCCAAAGAATCCGTCTGGGCCTGCTGGCTTGTGGACTTCTCATGCTGCTGACCGGCCTGCTTCGGGAGGAGAACCGCATCGTGCTGATGAAGGCTGTCAACATCTGCCTGGAATGTATCGGCATAGGATGAAAATATGAAACGCAAAATCGTACAATTCGGAACACTGCTGCTAACGAATCTGAACCTGAAAGGCTTCCTGAACGGAACCATCTACAAGGGACCTTTGAAAAACATCTGCGTTCCCGGACTGAACTGCTACTCCTGTCCCGGAGCTCTTGGATCCTGTCCGCTGGGTGCGCTTCAGGCAGTCATCGGAAGCATGAAATACCAGATCTCTTTCTATGTAATGGGTTTCCTCACCTTGTTCGGCATAGCCTTTGGCCGCCTGATCTGCGGCTGGCTGTGTCCCTTCGGGCTGGTACAGGATCTGCTCTATAAGATCCGGGTACGAAAGGTTACACTACCTTCTGCCCTGGACCGCAGACTCCGTTATTTGAAATACCTGATCCTGCTGACATTTGTACTGCTCTTTCCGCTGCTCCTTACCAATGCCCTGGGAATCGCCCCGCCATATTTCTGCCAGTGGATCTGTCCCTCCGGAACACTGTTCGGAGGAATTCCGCTGATGTTGACCCAACCGTCCCTGCGGAGCGCGATCGGCTTTTTGTTCCAGTGGAAAATGCTCTTGCTGATTCTGTTCCTGGCCGGCGCTGTGATTCTTTACCGGCCTTTCTGCAAGTACGTCTGTCCCCTGGGGGCGATCTATGCTTTTTTTAACCGTTTCAGCTTCTACCAAATGGAGGTAGATAAGGAAAGTTGTTGTGGCTGCGGCGGCTGTGAAAAAGCCTGCCCTATGCAGGTTCCGGTAAGGGAGCATCCCAATCACCGCGAGTGTATCCGCTGCGGTGTCTGCCGCTCCCATTGCCCCTCTGGAGCACTGCAAAGCCGGCTACCGAGAAGAAAAACGAAAGCTGGAATTCGAGAAGAAACGCTTCTATAACTACAAGAAACTCCCCGCATTGTCGGGGAGTTTCTTGTAGTTCCTTCCAATTTTTGTAATCCCAAAAATCATCTATTGCCGGCTGGTCTGGTTCTTTACTACCACATCATGAGCGCCGCCTTCCACAATCGACACTGCGCTGACTAATGTCAACTTTGCGCGCTCCTGCAGTGAGGAAAGACTTAGAGCGCCGCAGTTACACATGGTAGAACGAATCTTACTGAGGGTAACCGCCAGATTGTCATGCAAGGTACCTGCATACGGTACATAGCAGTCTACACCTTCGACGAAGGACAGCTTAGAAGCGCCTCCCATATCATACCGCTGCCAGTTTCTGGCACGGGCACTGCCCTCTCCCCAGTATTCCTTCATGTAGCTTCCGCCGACCATCACCTTATCGGTGGGGCTTTCATCACAACGGGCAAAATACCGGCCCAGCATGCAGAAATCCGCCCCCATGGCCAAAGCCAGTGTAAGATGATAATCTAGTACAATCCCCCCGTCAGAGCAGATTGGAACATAGATGCCTGTCTCTTCATAATACGCATTTCTGGCATGGGTCACATCTTGTACGGCAGACGCCTGTCCCCGTCCAATGCCCTTGGCTTCTCTGGTAATACAGATGGAACCTCCGCCGATTCCAACCTTTATAAAATCAGCACCTGCCTCTGCTAAAAAGCGGAATCCATCTGCGTCTACTACATTTCCGGCTCCCACCTTCACCGTATCTCCGTAATTCCCGCGAATCCAGGATAAGGTTCGGCTCTGCCATTCAGAATAGCCTTCGCTGGAGTCGATGCACAGAATATCCGCACCTGCCCGGATCAGTGCCGGTACCCGTTCTGCATAATCCCTGGTATTAATACCAGCGCCTACGATATAGCACTTATTCTCATCCAAATTCTCCAGCGGGTTCTCCTTATGCTGATCGTAATCCTTCCGGAATACAAAGGAATCCAGGCATCCTTTCTCATCTACAATCGGAAGTGCATTCAGCTTACAGTCCCAAATAATATTATTGGCTTCCTTCAGGCTCGTACCCTTGGGCGCCGTAATCAGCTTCTCCATCGGAGTCATAAAAGTATCCACCCTCTGATCCGGCGCCATCCGGCTGATACGATAATCCCGGCTGGTTACCAGACCTATCAGCTTCGCATTTGCTGTCCCATCTTCCGTCACCGCAATGGTAGAATGTCCAAATTTCTCTTTCAGCGCCAATACGTCTGCCAGCGTCGCATCCGGCCGGATATTGGAATCCGAAGACACAAAGCCTGCCTTATAGCTTTTCACACGCCGCACCATCTCCGCCTGCTTGTCCACCGGCTGTGAGGAATAAATAAACGAAACACCGCCTTCTTTCGCTAATGCAATCGCCATCCGGTCATCGGATACGGACTGCATAATCGCAGAAACCAGCGGTATATTCATGGATAAAGAGGCGGTCTCGCCCTTTTTAAATTTTACCAAAGGAGTTTCTAAAGTTACATTGTCCGGCGTACAATCCGCTTCCGAATAACCAGGAACAAGCAAATACTCTGCAAATGTGTGAGAGGGTTCATCATAATAATAAGCCATGTCTGTTTCTCCTATACAATCAGCGCCTTGGGTTAATACCATTATGGCAGTTTCGCATATTTCTGTCAATACTTAAGCCGACCGGTAAGCGGCCTTTTTCTCAGGTAATCTTACCATTCCATCCGGAAGTCCTCATTGTATAAGCATCGCATCCCCAAAAGAAAAGAAACGGTACTGCTCCTTCACTGCCTCTTCATATGCGGCCATAATATGGTCCCTGCCGGCTAGTGCCGATACCAGCATCATCAGAGTAGACTTCGGCAGATGAAAATTCGTAATCAGCGCATCCACGATCTTAAAGGGATAGCCCGGATAAATGAAAATATCCGTCCATCCACTGCCCTCCTTCATCCTACCATCTTCTGATGCTACAGATTCCAGCGTACGGCAGCTGGTAGTTCCCACTGCTATCACCCGCCCGCCGGACTGCTTTGCCCGGTTGATCTTCTCTGCTGCTTCCCGGTCTACCGTATAGAATTCCGAATGCATGTGGTGGTCTTCCACCGTATCCACCTTTACCGGCCGAAAAGTCCCAAGTCCCACATGCAGGGTAACCTCTGCAATATCCACTCCTTGTTCCCGGATTGCCGCCAGCAGCTCCTGTGTGAAATGCAGACCTGCTGTCGGTGCTGCCGCTGAACCGTCATACCTGGCATAGACTGTCTGATAGCGGGTTTTATCCTCCAGGTGGTGGGTAATGTAAGGAGGTAAGGGCATCTGCCCCAGCTGATCCAGAATTTCTTCGAATATCCCCTGGTATGAAAATCGTATCTTTCGGTTTCCATCTTCTGCCACCTCTGTTACAGTCCCCCTCAAAAGCCCATCCCCAAACAGGAGCTCCGCTCCGGGTCTGGCTTTCTTTCCAGGTTTCGCAAGGGCTTCCCAGACATCATCCTCATGACGCCTGAGAAGCAGGATCTCAATCGCCGCTCCTGTGTCTGCTTTTACACCAAAGAGCCGTGCCGGAATTACCTTGGTATTATTAATCACCAGACAGTCTCCCTGCTTCAATTCCCCTGTAACTTCCCGAAAAATCCGGTGGCGGATCCCTCCGGTCTGCCGATCCAGAATTAACAAACGGGAAGAAGAACGATCCAAAATTGGGTCCTGCGCAATGAGTTCTTCCGGTAATTTATAATCGAAAGCACTGACATCCATATCTTTTCTCTCCTATACATAAAAAAGAATGTGCTTTGGCGCATTCTCGCGCCGCGCGGTCGCACGCGACAAATTTCATCTTGCGCGAGTGCGCATCCCCCGGAGGGTTTCATCTTATAGGAAATGATTTACTATAAGATGAAAATACGGGCGGCTTCCCGGCCGCCCGTCTATACGAAGATCTATTGTGCGGAAGCAGGTGCTTGATCGGTCAGGAATTCACTCTTAATATAGCCCAAAGTTCCATCCGGAAGATAAAGCTTACACCACTCGGTGCCTTTGCCAATTACATGAACCTTCGTGCCGGCTTCAGTAATCCGGAAATCGGTACCGTCATCTGTGTTCGGCGCCGTACGGCATTTTACCTGTGTTGTGGTATAGCGAATCGTATCGACCTCTTCAAAGGTCCCTTCACCGGTGGCTGCCGCCGTAGTGGCTGCCGCGGCTGTCGTCTCCGCCGCCGTGGTTTCCGCTGCCGTGGTTTCTGCCGCCGTGGTCTCCGCGGCTGTCGTCTCACCTGCCGCCGTGGACTCCGCAGTTTCTCCGCGGATTCTATCGATCAAAGTCCTAAGAGCTTCATCATTGCTGAGTGCCTGGTCAAAGGCCTCCTGCACGCTCTGCGCCAGCTGTTTGATCGCATCGCAGTTTGCCACACTTTTCATATAATTGCTTAACTCTGTGTTCTCCGTTACCACCTCCCAGGTCATCAGGCGAAGCGCCCCTTCTTCATCTGTCTTCACATAGGCCGGTACCAGACCGGGTGCTGCCGTCTCAATTCCTTCAAACTTCATGCTGTATTCAATATAAACGGCATACTCACCCTCTTGGATGCCAGGCGCCGTATGACATCTCACATTCTGATATCCTTCTATCATCTGAGACTCAGCCTGAATCTTCGCCTCATCCAGTGTTACGGAAGAATCTACAATGTTCTGCAGGGAAGTCATATCCACTGCCTTCATCGCCGTATAATAACGGGTTACCAGATCCAGCACCTGCGCATTGGTATTCTCCTCCCAGGCAACGGTCTCTGCCGGTGTCTCCGCATTTGCTTCAACTGTCGTATCCGCCGCAGTAGTCTCTGTATCGTCCTTGGACGCCAGCTTCAAGATTACCATAATCGCAGCTATCACCGCCAAACATACCAGGATCAAAATTATATAATTCTTATTCTTAGAGAAATGACCGCCGGATTTACCGCCGCCGGAATAGCTGCCGCGCTCATTATTCTCCGGCTTCCGCTGATAACGGCCGGAAGCTTCGTCCTCTGTGCCCTCATTTTCTGCAAAGGGGTCATTGGCCATTCGATTCAGCTTGCGGACAGGTCTCTCAAAAATCTCTTCCGGTGCAGGATTGTCCGATTGACGACCCAAATCCAGATCAATATCTACAAAATCATCCTCCTCCGATATATCCCAGGCATCTTTGAAGTTGTCCTCCAAATTCAAAGAGTCCAAGCCCTTGGATTCATTTTCCTTTGACATATAGTCCATCCCTTCTGTATTGTAATATTTATGTAATATATTCGTAATATGCTTCTTTTAATTTTAGCATACCATGCAGCATCAGTCAACAGGCATTCTCTTACAATTTTCTAAAGGCCCTCCAAAAAAAATGGTTGACTTCACTTCCGAATTTTATTATAATGTCGCTATGCGTCAGTAACTCATCGGATAGAGTTCCAGACTCCGACTCTGGGGGTAGCAGGTTCGAATCCTGTCTGACGCATTTCTTTTTTCTTAATTATTCATTTATTCTATCCTTTTTATTTCACCCAATTCTGCATTTCACACACTTACTCTGCTGCAGCTTGGATAAATTTCCTTAGGAGGTATATCAGATGATATACGAAGATTTTATTACCTTTCTTACCAATGGATTGCAGCTGGCATTGGGGCCGGACATGCAAATCCGTCGTATGCAGGTGCCGAAGAATAACGGGCATTTTCCGGATGCCCTTTGCCTTCTTCGTCCCGGCGAGCAGGCTTCTCCCGCAATTTATTTAAAGGAATACTGGGAACGCTGCCAGGCCGGCACCTCCACTGAGCAGATTCTAAAAGAAATTCTGCAGTTTTACCAGGATCAGTGCGGACACCCGGGCTATGACCTATCCTGCTTTGACAGCTTCGAAGCAGTAAAACCCTTCCTGACCTGTAAACTCATTCACGGAGGGCAGAATGAAGCTCTGCTGCCCCTTCTTCCCCATCAAAGGATCCTGGATCTGGCAGTCGTGTTCTGTATCCTTTTTCAGGCACCGGCACTGCCTGCCGCATCTGCCCTGATACGCTATGAGCATTTAGAAGCCTGGGGTATTTCAGTAAACGAACTGCAAGAGACGGCCTTCCAAAATGTTGTCTCCCTACTGCCTCCCGTAATTACTCCCATCGATGAACTCATCGGCCAGATTCTTCATGAAGAGATGGCGCAGTTTGGCGCGGAAGACAGCTCTGTCCAGGACCTGCTGTTTCGGGATGTACACCGAGACTTCAGCCGAACTCCCATGTTTGTATTAACCAATACACAGAAATATTTGGGTGCCGCCTGCCTATTGTATCCCGGTCTTTTAAGGGAAGTCTCCCGACAATGCGGCAGCAGCTTCTACATACTGCCCAGCAGCATTCATGAATTGATTTTGGTTCCGAAGCAGACTGGTATTTCGTCTATACAGCTGGCAGAGATGGTCTCAGATATCAATCAAAGCTCGGTAGACCCGACAGAGAGGCTTTCCAACGAGATTTATTTATATCAGGCTGATCAGGACTCACTGGTCTTCGCCAATCCACCGAAGGTAAATCAATTGTAACTGCAAAACCCATCCAAAAAGGGGCGGCTGCCATCCGGCAGCTGCCCCTTTTTGGATGAACGTATTACTGCTCTACATCCTTCATACTGAGATTAATGCGGCCCATTTTATCAACTTCCATTACCTTTACGGTAACTTCATCTCCGATATTCACCACATCTTCTACCTTCTCTACCCGCTTCTTAGCCAGTTTGGAAATGTGTACCATTCCATCCTTGCCAGGCGCCAGCTCTACAAACGCTCCGAAGTTCATAACACGCACTACCTTACCGGTAAAGATCTGTCCTACTTCAACATCATTCACGATATTCTCTACCATCTTAATTGCCTTCTCGATCATGTCCGTGTCGGTGCCACATACTGCAACCATTCCATCGTCATTGATGTCGATCTGAACGCCCGTATCTTCAATAATCTTATTAATAACCTTGCCCTGCTTACCGATTACATCGCCGATCTTCTCCGGATTAATCGTAAGCTGGCGGATCTTCGGTGCATATTTACCTACCTCCGGACGAGGTTCTGCAATTACCGGCGCCATGACATCGTTCATAATATACGTTCTGGCACTCTTTGCCTGGGCAATCGCGCCGCGGATAATCGATTCTGTCAGACCATGGATCTTAATATCCATCTGAATAGCGGTAATTCCCTTATGGGTACCTGCCACCTTAAAATCCATATCGCCGAAGAAATCCTCCAGCCCCTGGATGTCCGTCAACAGCAGATAATCTTCATCTGCATCACCGGTTACCAGGCCAATGGAAATTCCTGCTACTGCAGACTTAAGCGGCACACCTGCTGCCATCAGAGACAGGCTGGATGCACAGACACTGGCCTGTGAAGTAGAACCATTGGATTCCAGCGTCTCGGATACCGTACGAATTGCATAAGGGAAATCTTCCACACTGGGTAATATCGGTAACAGAGCTTTCTCTGCAAGAGCACCGTGACCAATTTCACGCCGTCCGGGTCCACGGGATGGCTTCGTCTCGCCAACAGACCATGACGGGAAATTGTAATGGTGCATATAACGCTTACTGGTCTCCGACTCATCCAGGCCATCGATCCTCTGGGCGGAGGACATCGGTGCCAGCGTAGTCGCTGTCAGTATCTGCGTCTGTCCGCGGGTAAACATCCCGGAACCGTGTACACGCGGCAGAATATCTACCTCTGCCGCCAGAGGACGGATCTGGTCAATCGCACGTCCATCGGGACGCTTGTGATCCTTCAGAATCATCTTGCGGACCGTTATCTTCTGATATTTGTAAACTGCTTCGTCAATCAACTCCAGCCATTCGGGATGTTCTTCCGCATAGCGGGCTGCCAGCTTCTCTTTAATCTCCCGGATATTGTCTTCCCGTACCTGCTTCACATCGGTAAAGACAGCTGTTTCCATCGTCTCAGGCGTGATAAAGGAAACCATATCGTTCCAGAGGGTTTCGTCGACTATACAACTGGTATAAGAATGCTTGAGCTTACCGCATTCTTCCACAATCGTATCAATAAACCGAATGATCTCCTTGTTCATCTCATGGGCTGCAAAGATTGCTTCCAGCATCTGATCCTCCGGCACTTCATTTGCACCGGCCTCTATCATGATGATCTTCTCTCTGGTAGACGCTACGGTCAGCGCCAGATCCGAGACATTTCTCTGCTCCATGGTAGGGTTAAAAATCAACTCGCCGTTAATCATTCCCACCAGCGTGCCTGCGATCGGGCCGGCAAAGGGGATATCGGAAATTGCCGTGGCAATTGCAGAGCCCAGCATTGCTACAATGTCCGGATTGCAGTCCGGATCCACACTCATAACCAGATTGCTTAAGGTCACATCGTTCCGGTAGTCCTTAGGGAACAGCGGACGCATGGGACGGTCAATCACACGGGAGGTCAGAACCGAATGCTCGCTGGCCTTTCCTTCTCTCTTGTTAAAGCCGCCGGGTACTTTACCTACCGCGTACATTTTCTCCTCATACTCTACGCTCAAGGGGAAAAAGTCAATCCCTTCACGGGGTTTGTCCGAAGCAGTCGCAGTGGAGAGAACCACGGTTTCACCATAATGCATAAATGCAGCTCCGTTTGCCTGGGCAGCCACTCTGCCGATCTCGACTGTCAGCGGTCTGCCAGCCAGCTCCATCGTATAACTCTTGTACATATTTCTATCTCCTTTTATTTTCACCGGAGCAGACGTATCGAAACTACTGAAAAATACGCCGTGACCGACACGCTTTTCAGTGGTCTCGAACACATGCTGCCGAGTGTGTTAGAATGACAGATAGGGTGGATTCCTCCACCCTATGCATTTACCTGTTATTTTCTGATTCCTAAACGCTCAATCAAGGAACGGTAGCTTTCAATGTCGGTCTTCTTCAGATAATCCAGCAGACCACGTCTCTGACCAACCATTTTCAGCAAACCGCGTCTGGAATGATGGTCCTTCTTATGCTCCTTAAGATGCTCTGTAAGCTCTGTAATTCTCTCCGTCAGAATAGCAATCTGAACTTCCGGTGAGCCGGTATCTTCCGGGCTTCTTCCATAAGCGGCAATAATCTCAGCTTTCTTTTCCTTTGAAATCATGTTGATTTCCTCCTTTAAATTCTGTTCTTACCATTTACCAAGCCCTGGTCGGAGTATCCGGGAGCCCCGTAACGGCGAAATCCACACGTATTATATCATACGTGTGGATTTTTGTAAACTCTTATTTAATCATCCAGGAAGGATACGATCTTAACCGGAGTTCTGTAATCCCAATCGGTAATCGTAATTCCTCTCTTAGCACTTCTTGCATGAATTGCCTGTCCATTGCCAATGTAGATCGATACATGGTTAATCGTGCCATTCTTCGCATAGAAGATTAAGTCACCCTTCTTCATTTCGGACTGGCTGATCTTACGGCCTTCCACTGCCTGAGAGCCGGTATAATGGCTCATGTATATTCCAAAGCGCTCATATACTTTCATCGTAAATCCGGAACAGTCTACTCCGTTGGTCAGGCTCTCGCCGCCCCACACATAACGGTTACCCAGGTACTGCATCGCGTAATTTACAATCTGGCTGCGGAGAGAATTCTCTTCCTGTACTGCCTTTTCTTCCGGAGTAAAAGCGATTGCGCGATTCAGGGTATAGCGTACTTCCGTAAACTCCGCAGACACAAAACCGGTAGAACTGTCCAGCTCAATCTCTGTCCAGCCATCCAATTCCTGTATCACATCGTAACGCTCATGATTATTCACCTGTGTCCAGATAGCGGATTCAATAGAGGGCTCCGTGCGGACATTTACCGTTTCCGAGTTTATGATAACACGTTTCTCTGCCGCTTCAAGTCCCCGCTCCTTGGCTTCTTCTCCCGTCAGGATAAACTCTGCGGACACATATCCGGTAATGGAACCGGATTGAATCTTATACCAGGCGCCGTCTGCGACCGTTTCAAGAATATCACAGGCATAATTATTCATCATCTTGGCAACGATTTTGCCATCCGTGGAGGGCTCTTCACGGACATTCAGATAGGAATACCCCACTACTGCAATTCCCATATTGGAAAAACCTTCGATCGCAGCCTGACGCTGCGCTCTCTCGGTATCCGCTTTGGATTCAGCAGCGGCGGCTGTCTCTTCTGTCGCTGCGGCTGTCTCCGGCACTGCCGCAGTCTCTTCTGCCACGCCCTCTGACGCTGCCTGCGTTACTGCTTCCGTCTGCGTCTCTGCCGGTGCTTCTGTCTGCGCCTCCGACTTCCGGCTGATTACTTCCGTGACACCCGCGATCAGAGTCTTCGTGCTTCCTGTATCTGTCGCAGAAGTCTCTGCCTGCGGAATCGAAATCTGCACACTATAACGGTTACCGGTATTCGTATTTTCACTGCTGTTGTAGTCTGCGAATACTGCCGCAGCACCTCCTACATACAGTGTATTTGTCTCATCCTTGGTCGTATTGCCTGTTGCCAGAACAACTTGTCCTGCTGTCAAACAGGCACATAATGAGAGGATTACTCCTGCTTTTCTTCTTCCTTGCCGAGTCAAATTCGCACCCCCAGCCTTCCATTTTATTACATATTTGTTACATTTGTTACGCACTCATGATAACAATATTTTCAATATATGTCAAGCCCTTATTCAAAATATTTTCCAGTAATCCGACCGCGCACAAATGCTTCATTTGAGCGGATCTGCTGCTTGAGTGCCTCTACCGATTCAAACTTCTGCTCCAAGCGGATGAACTCCAGAAGATTCACGCGTATCGTCCTGCCGTAGATGTCCTGATCAAAGTCAAAGATATAAGTCTCCACGCCGACCGGTCTCTCTCCTTCAATCGTCGGTTTGCGTCCAACATTGGCGATCCCCTGCCACACACGGCTCTCTAACAGAATCTCTGCCTGATACACCCCGGCTAAGGGCATTACCTGTTCCGGCGGCGCTTCCTGATTGATCGTGGGAATTCCGATCGTCCTTCCCAGCTGCCGTCCATGTACCACAGGGCCTGTAATACCAAAATCATATCCCAGCATCCGGTTTGCCTCTGCGATTTGTCCCTGGCGCAGACAGGCCTTAATTCGGGTACTGCTGATTTCTTCCCCATGATGCATTTCCTTCTCTACCACCACCAGCTCATATCCGTAGCGGGGTGCCATCTGCTGCAGCAGTGCCGCCGTTCCCTTCCCCTGATAGCCAAACCGGCAGTCCGGCCCCACCACAATTTTCTTCGCATTCAACCGGCGGATCAACACCTTTTCCAAAAAATCAACAGGCGGCATTCGCCGTACCTCGTCGGTAAATGGGTATTCGATCAGAATGTCTACCCCCATCTCTGCGGCCATACGGAGCTTATCCGACCTGGTCACAATCTGATCTCCGGCCCGTCCGGTCAAAAAATTCTGAGGGGAGGTCGAAAACGTAAATACGACTGCCGCTTCATTCTGCATTTTATGTTGTACACAGTAAGAGATCAATTTTTGGTGACCACGATGAAACCCATCAAATTTACCCAGGGTCACAATGGATGGTTCCTCCAATTGAATGTCCATAGTATCCTGTATATATTGCATGTTTTGCCTCCTAATGAGCCATTTCTCTCTAAGTCAGGAACATTTTCTGTGGATGCAGGCAGCCGGTATCCTCCCTGAAAAGGTACACGCCAATCAGCTTGTCCTCTGCATCTGTCACAATCACCTGACCGGTCGGTTTCTCCGGGCAGCTTCCCCATTCCGGCCGTAGAATATTCCCGTTTTGCAGGGCTTTTTCGTGATCTTCCCCGCATTGGAATACCGGAAGATGGGCAAACATATGGCGGATTGGCACCAGCTGTGTCTCCAGTCTGTTCTGGTCCCTAAGCTCTTCCACTTGCTTCAGTGTCAGGCTTTCTTCTATATAAAAAGCACCTGCTTTTGTACGCACCAGGGACTTCATTGCACCGCCACAGGAGAGTCTCTGTCCAATATCATGGCAAAGGGTGCGGATATAGGTCCCCTTCGAGCAGGATACGGTCATGGTAATATACGGCAGGCACAGCGCTTTCACCTGGATTTCATGAATCCGGATAAGCCGGGGCTGCCGTTCTATGGTCTTTCCCTCTCTGGCCAGTTCATATAGCTTTCGTCCCCCTACCTTTAAGGCAGAGTACATCGGCGGAATCTGGCTGTATTCTCCCTGGAAGGATTGGACCGCCTCCAGGATCTGATCCTCCGTTACCGTAACTGGCTTTTCCGCTAATACAGAACCGCTCAGATCCTGTGTATCCGTCTCTACTCCCAGCTTCAGTACTGCGCGATAGGTCTTATCCGTATCCGTCAGCATATCGCACAGCTTGGTCGCCTTGCCCAGACATACCGGCAGCACACCCTCTGCATCCGGATCCAGGGTCCCGGTATGCCCGATTTTTTTCTGCCGAAGAATCCCCCTGAGCTTTGCCACCACATCATGGGAAGTGTATCCTTTTTCTTTATAAATATTTAAAATACCGTCCATTTTATCCTGCTCATCCTAATTGTTCTGCCACCAGGCCGCTCAGTATCTCTGCGATCGCCCTCCACTGACCGGTCATCGTGCAGCCTGCTGCCTTCACATGCCCGCCGCCGCCAAAGTGCATGGCGATCCGGCTGACATCGATCTCACCATTGGCCCGTAAGCTGACCTTATACTCCGGCCCCTGACTGTCTGCTTCATATAGAAAAGCTGCCACCGCAACACCAGAAGTAATCCGCAGCTGATCGACGATCCCATCCAGGTCCTTGGCTTCTAAGCCATAATTCTCCATATCTTCCTTACTCACAACGCCGGTAATAAAGGCTCCGCCCAACCATAAACAAGCGGAATCCAGTGCCCGGCCCAGTACCTTGTTCTGTGCAAAAGTCTTCTTATAAAAGGTCTCATCAATAATATAAGCAGAGGACACACCTTTCTCTAAGAGCTTCCCCGCAATTTCCATCGTGATTCCTGCTGTGTTTGAATGTTTAAACACGCCGGTATCATGCACAATTCCCAGATACAGACATTCGGCCACTGCAAGATCTACTGCCTCGTCTTCCATACAGATATACAAAAGCTCAGCGGTAGAACTGGCTTCCGCCTGAATCCAATTAATGTCACCATATCCGTTATTGGTAATGTGATGGTCAATACACACCTTCTTCTTCGCGGAGGCAAAATATTTGCCCGCAGCTCCCAGCCGTTCAAAATCCCCGCAGTCCAGTGCAAAGCACACATCATAACAATGGTCTTCCGAACAGTCCTGGAGGATCTTATCGGCTCCCTTTAAAAAAGAAAAAGGAGCGGCAAAAGGCTCCAGATACACCTGTACCTGAGCCTCTGGCTGAATGTGAATTATGTAATTATAAAGCCCCAGACAAGAGCCGACGCAGTCGCCATCCGGCCGTACATGTCCGGTTATGGCAATACTGCGGGCTCCTGCTATGACTTCCTCTACCCTTTTCATTCATCTTCTCCCGTGATTTCCTGAATCTTCTTCGTCATGGCAACACCATACTCAATCGACTGATCCAAAATAAACTGTATCTGGGGAGTATTCCGCAGATTGAGGTTCTTAGCCAGCTGGCTCCGGATAAAGCCTTCCGCCTTCTTCAGCCCGGTCAGTGTATCGGCTGCCTGTTCCGGCGTTCCCAATACACTGATATAGGCCTTGCAGGTCTTCAGATCCGGAGCAACCACTGCCGCTATCACGCTGGTAAGGGGATGGATTCGGGGATCCTTCACCTCACCGCGGATAATATTGCTCAATTCTTTCTGAACCTCTGCATTAATACGCACATTTTTGATGCTGTTTTTCTTCATATTATCTCCATTATGCGCGGGAAACTTCTACCATATCGTAAGCTTCGATGGTATCGTCTTCCTGCAGATCATTATACTTCTCAAACACCAGACCGCATTCATATCCGGTCTGCACTTCCTTCACATCATCCTTAAACCGCTTCAGGGATGCCAGAGGCCCCGTGTAAATCTGCTCGCCATTCCGGGTAATCCGGCAGCTGCAGCCACGGACAAATTTACCATCCAATATGAAAGCGCCGGCAATGGTACCAATACCAGAGGCCTTGAACAGCTGGCGGATCACCGCATGACCCAGTACGCGTTCCTCAAATACAGGATCCAGCATGCCCTTCATGGCTGCTTCCACATCCTCAATTGCCTGATAGATTACTCGGTACAGGCGGACATCTACCTTTTCTCTGTCTGCCGTCGCCTTAGCCGCTACATCCAGACGTACATTAAAACCGATAATGATTGCATTGGAGGTTGCTGCCAGTGTTACATCAGACTCATTAATCGTACCAACGCCGCCATGGATCACTTTAACTACAACCTCATCATTCGAAAGCTTCACAAGACTCTGCTTCACCGCCTCAACAGAACCCTGAACGTCTGCCTTAATAATCAGGTTTAACTCCTTTACGTTACCTGCCTTAATCTGCGTAAACAGATCATCCAGAGACAGCTTCACCTTTGTATCATCCAGAAGCTTCTTCTTACCTTCCGCAATAAAGGTCTCTGCATAGGTCCTGGCGTCTTTCTCCGTATCCGTAGCCAAAAAGATTTCACCGGCATTCGGTACATCACTGAGACCCAGGATTTCTACCGGTACACTGGGACCAGCCGTCTTCACACGGCGTCCCTTATCATCCATCATGGCACGGATCTTACCAAAACAAGAGCCTGCCGCAATCGTATCTCCTACATGCAGGGTTCCCTTCTGTACCAGTACGGTAGCAACCGGGCCTTTTCCTTTATCCAGCTGAGCCTCGATTACGAGACCTCGCGCATTTCGTTCATGGTTTGCCTGCAGTTCCTTCACCTCTGCCGTCAAGAGAACCATCTCGAGCAGACTTTGAATGCCTTCTCCCGTCTTAGCGGAAACAGGCACAAATATATGGCTGCCGCCCCAGTCTTCTGCAATCAGTTCATGCTCGGTGAGTTCCTGCTTTACCTTCTCTACATTAGCTCCCGGCTTATCAATCTTGTTCACTGCCACAATAATTTCTACTCCGGCAGCCTTTGCATGGTTAATGGCCTCAATCGTCTGAGGCATTACGCCGTCATCCGCTGCTACCACCAGAATTGCGATATCCGTAGATTTGGCGCCACGCATACGCATTGCAGTAAAGGCTTCATGTCCCGGTGTATCCAAAAAGGTAATCCTCTGTCCATTTACTTCGACCATATAGGCACCGATATGCTGTGTGATACCACCTGCTTCCTTTGCAATCACATTGGTCTTCCGGATTGCATCCAGCAGCGAGGTCTTACCATGGTCAACGTGACCCATGACGCACACAACCGGCGGTCTCTCCTGTAAGGATTCCTCAGAATCTTTGATTGTATCCTTCAAAAGCTCCTCAATTACATTAATTTTTACTTCCTGCTCTGTCAGCACGTCAAATTCAACCGCAATATCTGCAGCCGTTTCGTATTCAATTTCCTGATTAACCGTAACCACCTTGCCAGATAAGAACAGCTTCTTCACAATTGCCGAAGGCTGGATTTTCATCTTTTCTGCCAATTCCTTAATGGTCAGAACATCCGGCAACACAATCATCTTGATCTGCGGTTTTTCTGCTTCTCTCCTCGTCGGTCTTGCCGGCTTTGCAAGGTCCTTGTTCGCGACCTTTGTGCCGGGCCGGCGCAGATCGTCACTGCCCTTCTTATCGTAACGTCCCTGTGGCTTTTGAGTGCCCTTTTGGTTCTTACCGCTGGGTTTTGCCATTCCGGAGCCGCCAAAATCTCCGCCGGCAGGACGGGGACGGTCAACTCCCTGGGAGGTATTCCCGCGATAGCCGCCCTGGCCCTGGGGGGTATTCCCGCGGTAGCCGCCCTGACCCTGGGGGGTATTCCCGCGATAGCCGCCCTGACCCTGGGGACGGTCATTATTTCCGCGATAGCCGCCCTGACCCTGAGGACGGTCATTATTTCCACGATAGCCGCTCTGACCCTGGGGACGGTCACTGCTTCCACGATAGCCGCCCTGACCCTGGGGACGGTCACTGCTTCCACGATAGCCGCCCTGACCCTGGGGACGGTCACTGCTTCCACGATAGCCGCCCTGACCC
>Ga0153924_1000966_pt1 | contig 16232 bp, 8 predicted proteins | sample TSNJ008MetaG_FD_104709 | JGI IMG/M metagenome (GOLD analysis project Ga0153924, IMG submission 104709) | Attine ant fungus gardens microbial communities from New Jersey, USA - TSNJ008 MetaG | ecosystem: Host-associated > Fungi > Mycelium > Unclassified | place: USA: New Jersey, Wharton State...
ATTCTCGAGTTCGCCAACTCGCAACTCTTGGAATTGCGCACCTACGACGCGCTGCTCGATCGGGAACTCGATTCGATCTATGCCGCGCAACCAGGAGGGCGCTCGCGTTCGTTCTTCGGCCGGCGTGAAGCAGAGCTGGCGGCCAACGTGCGATACCTTATCGTCGACGTGCTCGAGCTCACCGATCGATCGAGCAACGCGCTCAAAGTCGTCGGCGATGCGTACTACGCGCGCATCTATCGTTCGGCCGCCGCGCGGTTGGGACTAGCGGATTGGCAGCGTCAGATCGACAGCAAGCTCGCCAGCGTCGGCGACATCTATCGCTTCTTCGTCGACCAGGCGCGGGGACGGCGCGATGAGTTCTTAGAGCTGATCGTCATTCTCCTCATCGCAATCGAGATCGTCATCGGCGTGCTCACGCTCGTGCGGCACTGATCGCGCGGTCGATTTCCTCAAGATAGCGCTGTTTCGTTGCGTCGTCGATAAATGCGGCTTCGAATGAATTCCTTGCCAGCGTGACGATTTCGTCGGAAGTCAAGTCGAGGGCGCGAACCACGGCTTGGAAATTGTCGCCGACATACCCGCCGAAATAGGCGGGATCATCGGAATTGACGGTCACGACCAGACCTGCGTCCATCATGCGCTTGAGTGGGTGATGCCCGAGATCGGGCACGACCCGCAGCTTGACGTTCGAGAACGGACAGACGGTCAACGGAACTCGCGCAAGCCTTAAGCGCTCTACAAGCTGCCGGTCTTCGAGCGATCGCACGCCGTGATCGACGCGCGAAACGCGCAGCAGGTCAAGCGCCTCCCACACGTATTCGGGCGGGCCCTCCTCGCCGGCGTGTGCAACGGTGAGGAATCCCTCGGCCCGCGCACGATCGAACACGCTCGCGAATTTCGACGGAGGGTTACCCACCTCGGCCGAATCGAGACCGACCGCTATGATCTTGGATCGAAACGCAAGCGCTGCCCGGAGAGTTTCCATTGCCGATTCCACCGAGAGATCGCGGAGAAAACACATGATGAGCGACGCTGTGATACGCAAGCGCTCACGCGCGTCCTCCAGCGCCGCGCTCAAGCCTTCGACGACATCGCCGAACGGCACGCCGCGCTCCGTGTGCGCTTGCGGATCGAAGAAGATCTCCGCGTGACGTACGCCCTGCCGTGCGGCGCGCTCGCAATACGCAGCCGCCAGATCGTAATAGTCACGCCGCGTGCGCAGTACGCGCATCGCTGCGTAATAGACGTCGAGGAACGACTGCAGATCTGAGAACGCGTACGCAGCTCGCAGTGCCTCGACCGATGGATAGCCCGGATCCAGCCCATTTCGCTGCGCGATCTTGAAGATCAATTCGGGCTCGAAGGTGCCTTCGATATGCAAATGCAGTTCGGCTTTAGGAAGCCGTTGGATGTCGATCACGCGTCTCTCTTTATACGAGCTGCTCGCGCGCGCCTTTCCGTACGCGCAATGTCCGGTAATCGCCGCTGCGCACGGTAATGCCTCGGCCGTCGAACCACTCGAGCAACGGCACCGCATATTTTCGCGACGTCTGGAGCAAATCGCGAAACTCCGACATGGTCATCCGCCCATTGGCGGCAATAAACGAATCGACGCGCGCATGCGCCTGTTCGACCTGCGACCCACGGTATAGCGCGTCACCCACTTTGACGAGCACGCCACGCACGAGCAGCGTGTCGAATGCCTGCGACAGCCCGGTAATCGGCGATGTTTTGACCAGCGCTGCTACTTCGCCGAAGGAAACGGGACGAAACGGCGCTGCCGGATCGATCGCTACGTGCGTTTCGAAAAACGCGCGCTGTTCGGGACCGAGCTTGGGTTGATGGGCCGTCGTCGCGTAGTACCCGTGATGCGCCGCGATGCGCCCTTCGCTCGCAAGCGCCGCGAGCAATCGCACGAGCAGCGGTTCGGCAATGCCGAACTCGCGCGCGAGCCCTAGCGACGTCGCGCCGACGGCCCACGGTTCGCGCGCATGAACCGCTTCGAGCTCATCCGCTACGCGCGTGGCAACTTGCGAGAACGTAACGGCGTCGAGGTATTCTATCGGACGCGAGAGCGCGATTATCTCGCCGCGTTCGAGCAGCGCTTGCACCGCGTTCTGGGCGACGTCCTCACGCAGGTTTGCCCCAAAAGCCAGCGACGAGAGGCTCTGCGGTTCGAGCATTCGCTGCGCAAGAATCGCCAGGATCGTTGCCTGTGCCGCGTCCTGTGAGGACGGCGGGCCGGCTTGCGTACCGGGCGCGGCGATTTCGCCGCCGCCGAGCAACGTCTTGGGCGAAACGCGGCGCACGACGAATCGCACGCCGGGAAACGCCAGCACCGGTTCGCGCAAGTGCAGCTGCGCTCGCGTGATCTCTTCGTCGGTGGGAACACGCTCGAAGGTGAGCGTGCCGAGGATTTCGGCCGAACCGATGTATGCTCGGACGTGGGTGCGGCGCCGCAACAGCGCCAGCGCCTCCGGTAATGCTGCGAAGTTCACCGCAAATTGTGAATGCGCCGCAAACGAGGGATCGGCCACCACTGCGCCGCGGGCGATCTGCGTTCGATCCACACCGGACAGGTTGAGTGCAACGCGCGTTCCGCCGGTCGCTTCGTCGCGCGAAGCGCCGAAGACTTGCAAGCCGCGCACCTTTGCGCGAAGACCCGAGGGTTGGAGTGCGATCGAATGGCCGGTCACGATGCGTCCTTGCATGAGCGTTCCGGTTACGATCGTTCCGCGGCCCGCAAGCGAAAACACGCGGTCGACCGGTAGATACGCGGGCGCATTCGGGTCTGGGGACTCCAGTGCCACGAGCGCTTGATGCAACGCGGTCTTCAACACGTCGAGATTCGCATGCGTGACCGTCGAGACCGCAAAAATCGGCGCGTCCTGCGCGATCGTGCCGTGCAGCTGCTCGTGCACGCGCCGGCATGCCTGACCGGCCTCGTCGGGCGGGATGAGATCGATCTTCGTCAAGGCGACGATAGTCCGCTTAACGTTCAAGTACCGAAGAATCTGCAAGTGCTCGATGGTCTGTGGCATAACGCCGTCGTCGGCTGCAATCGCCAGCACCAAGAGTTCCATACCGGCTGCACCGGCGAGCATGTTGTGCAAGAACCGCTCGTGTCCGGGCACGTCAACGATCCCCGCCTCCACGCCGTCGTCGAAACGTAGGTGTGCAAATCCCAGATCGAGCGTCATGCCGCGCACCTGCTCCTCGATCCAGCGATCCGGATTGGTGCCCGTGAGCGCCTGAACGAGCGAGGATTTGCCGTGGTCGACGTGGCCGGCCGTGCCGATGATATGCATCGAGCCGATGGCCTTCGCCTCAGGCCGTAGGATTCATGGTCCGCAGATGACTCTTGCGGTATCCGTATGCCGCGTAGATCACGATGCCGATGACGAACCAGACGCCGAAGCGAACCCACGTGGGCAGCGAAAGGCCGGTGATCAGAAAGAGGCACGACGCCGCCCCGCCGAGCGTAAAGATCCAAACCAGCGGTGCGCGGAACGGCCGATTGGCTTGCGGCTGCACGATGCGCAACACCAGAACGCCCACGCAGACGATGGCGAACGCCGAGAGCGTGCCGATATTTACGAAGTTGAGCAGATCCGAGAGCGGCAGTGTTGCGGCCAGCAGCGCGACGACGCCGCCGGTGATCATCGTCATTCGTGCCGGCGTGCGAAATCGCGGATGCACCTTCGCGACGCCGGGCGGCAACATGCGATCCCTCGCCATCACATAAAAGATGCGAATCTGTCCAAGCAACGAGGTCACCATTACCGTTGTGTTACCGGCAACGCCGCCAAGCGCAACGATCCAGAATACGACCGGATTGCGCGTCGCCGCTCGCACCGCGTCGAGCATCGCCGCGCCGTCGCTCAACTTTTGATAGGGCGCCGCGCCTACCGTGCAATACGCGATCGCAACGTATAACACGGCCCCGATGACGAGCGCGAGCATTATGCCCAATGGAACGTGGCGCGCCGGATCGTTGGCTTCCTCCGAGGCAACCGTAACCGTATCGAACCCGATATACGCGTAAAAAACCAGCGCAGTGCCGGCGAGCACGCCGTGGAAACCGTTAGGCGCGAACGGATGCAGATTCGCGCCGTGCACAGCCGAGAAGGTAGCTCCAAGGAACACGATCATCGTAAGAATCTGAAATATGACGAGCACACCGTTCACGTTGGCCGACTCACGAATGCCGATTGCCACGAGAAGCGTTATTCCGATGACGATCAGCGCCGCAATCACGTCGATTTGTCCGGAAGCAATTGCACCGGTCTGAGCCCAGACCGGCAGCTTGATACCTGCACCACCGAGTACTTGCTGAGCGTAAGCCGACCACGATGAAGCCGTCGGCGCGACCGAAAGCCCGTACTCTAGGATGAGATCCCAGCCGATCACCCACGCGACTACTTCGCCAAGCGTTGCGTACGCGTACGTGTACGCACTTCCCGCAACCGGTACCATCGACGCGAATTCGGCATAGCAGAGTGCAACGCACAAGCTGACCAATCCCGAGAGCCCGTACGCCAGCACGACGCCCGGGCCCGCGGCATGTGCGCCGGCGCCGATCGTCGGAAAGATTCCACCCAGCATCGTGCCCAGGCCAATTGCGGTGAGCGCAGGCCATCCCAGCGTACGCTTGAGCGTCGGCCCTTCTTGCTCGCGCGAGCACCAGGCCAGCGGCTGACGAGCAAAAATGCTCCTCACCGGTACTTGATGACCAGTGTTTTCAGCTCGCTCATCTCGTCCATGGCGTAACGCACGCCTTCCCGTCCGAAGCCGCTATCCTTGATTCCGCCGTAGGGGAAGTTGTCGACGCGAAGCGTCGGATAGTCGTTGACGATCAACCCGCCGACGTCGATGCGATCGTAACAGGCGCCGATCGTGCGCACGTCCGTTGTGAAGACGCCCGCTTGCAGTCCGTAACGTGTGTCGTTGACGCGCGCAATCGCTTCGTCGAGCGAATCGACGCTCGCGATCGTGGAAACCGGACCGAAGATCTCTTCGCGGTCAACCTTCATCGACGGCCGCACGTTCGCGAGCAGCGTGGGGTAAAGCATCCGGCCCTGGCGTGGCTTTCCGTACAACTGCACCGCACCACCGGCCAGCGCTTCGTTCACCCAAGCGGCGATGCGCTCCGCGCTGCGATCGTCGATGACCGGTCCAACGATCGTATCGTCGTCGTTCGGATCGCCGACTTTGATCTTTCCGATTTCGGAGAGCAGCAGCGCGAGGAAGTCCTCGTAGCGCTCGCGCTGCACGAATATGCGCTGCACCTTGATACAGACTTGCCCGGCTTGCGCGAACGAACCGAGCGCGATGCGCTGCGCCGCCCACGCAAGATCGGCGTCGCGGCACACCACCGCGGCCGCGTTGCCGCCGAGCTCGAGCGCGACGCGTTTGCGGCCGGCAATCGATTTGAGATGCCAACCGACCGCGCTCGATCCGGTGAACGAGAGCATTGCGAGGCGCTCGTCGGTGGCCAGCGCTTGCGCGACCTCGACCGGCGCGTGCACCACGCGCAACGCTTGCGCGGGCCAGCCGGCTTCGTGAACCAGCTTCCCGAGTTCGTGCGCGCAGAGCGGCGCCTGCGGCGGCGCCTTGAGCACCATCGAATTGCCGACGGCGATCGCGGGCGCAACCTTGTGTGCTACCAAATTCAGGGGAAAGTTGAACGGAGAAATCGCCCCGATCGCGCCGATCGGACGGCGCGTTGCGATGGCGGTGTACCCGACACCGGCGGCGGTGACGTCCAGCGGAAGCACCTCGCCGGCCGGGCGCGTTACCTCGTCGGCGGCGAGCGAGAACGTGGAGATCGCGCGATCGACTTCGGTACGCGCGTAGCGCCGCGGCTTGGCAGATTCGGCAATCATGAGATTGACGAATCGCTCTCGCTCGCGTTCGAGCGACGCGGCGACGGCGCGCAGCACGCGTTGCCGCTGATAGCGCGGCATCGCCGCAACCTCGGGCGCCGCTGCTACCGCCGCCCCGATTGCGCGATCCATCTCGCGCGCGTCGATTTCACCGACGTCGCCGACCTGACGTCCGTCCCAGGGGCTGCGAACGACCATGGAAGGATGATGCTGCGGCGGCGGGCTTTGCGCCTTTGGGCAGCTACCCAGAAATGAGCCCGCCTTTTGTAGCCGAACACCATGGCGCGCCGGACGCCGGTTCAGATATTTTGGAGAAGCATGCAAGAGAAGACTCGCCTTCGTGGCGGATCGCTGTCATTTATCGAAGTGCTCGCGGCGGCGGTTGCGCTGATCGGGCTCTCGATGACGCCGGTGCTGATCGCGCCCTACATGTTCGGCGCGGCCGGAAACGGCTCGTGGCTCGCTTACGTCTTCGGCGGCGTCATGCTGCTTCTGGTAGCCGTCAACCTCAATCACTTCGCGAAGCGCAGCAGCGGCGCGGGGTCGATGTTCCTCTACGCCGCAAACGAACTCGGGCCGACGCTCGGTACGCTTGCCGGGTGGAGTCTGGTTTGGGCGTACGTCTTCGTCGGCGCATCGCAGTTCGGAGCCCAGGCACTCTTTTTCGGCCAGCTTGCCGGACTCTTCGGAGCAAACGTTCCCGCACTCGTTGTCATGCTCTCACTCGCCGCCGTCTGCTGGGTGTTGGCGGTCCGAGACATCGCGCTCTCGACGATCGTCATGCTCGTCCTGGAGGCGATTTCCGTAACCATCATCTGCGGGCTCGTCGGCCTGGTCTTGTTTCATCACGGGCCGCACCTGGATCTCGCGCAAGTTCACTTACAAGGCGCCGGAAGCGCGAGCATCGGTCTTGGGATTGCAACCGCGATCTTCAGCTTCGTCGGCTTCGAGAGCGCGACGGCGTTCGGTGCTGAGGCAAGCTCCCCGCTGCGCACGATTCCTCGAGCGGTGATCTGGAGCGTCATCATCGCCGGTGCATTCTTCATTCTCTCGATCTACGCCGAGATTCTCGGGCTTCGCGGATCCAAACCGCCGCTCGACCAGTTGAGCGCCCCGCTGTGGTCGCTGGCCGATGCGATGAACGCCGGTTACCTGAAGCTTCCGATAACGATCGGTGCGATCTGCAGCTCGTTCTCGGTCGCGCTCGCGTGCGTGAACACCGGGGCGCGTATTCTGCTGCCTATGGCGGAGAACGGAGTTTTGCCGCGTCCGCTGGCCGTAGTGCATCCGCGCTTTCAAACGCCCTACGCGGCGCTTGCAGTAACGATCGCCGTCATGCTCGCGATCGGCATTGTGATGTGGCTGCTGCACATCGCGCCGATCGACATCTTCAACTATTGCGGTACGCTCAGTTCGCTGAGCTTCATCGCCGTTTATCTGCTGATATCGATCGCAGCCCCGAAGTACTTGCGGCGGATCGGCGAGCTTCGCGCCATCGACTCGGCGATTGCGGTGCTCTCGTGGATCTTCTTGGTCGCAACCGCGGTCACGCTCTTCTATCCGCTTCCGCCGCCGCCGACGAATTATTTCCCGTACGCATTCTTGATCTATCTTGCAGCCGGACTCGCGCTCTACGCGTTGGCGCGGCGCTCGGTGGCGCGAACGCCGTAGTCGGCGAGGATCTCGCGTGCTGCACGGACGCCGCTCGCGGCACCGCCTTCCATGAATCCCTGATATTCGACCGACGTGTGCTCGCCGGCGAAATGAACGTTTCCCTGCCGCACCTTCTCGTAGCCGGCGATCGATGTGCATTGACCGATGAGCCAGCACGAGTAGCTAGCGAGAATATTCGGATCGGCCTGCGCGTTGCCGAATGTCGCTTTACCGTTCCAATGCTTGGAGACGCCGGGCCAAATCTCGTCGAGTTGAGCGAAAAAGTGTTTGACTTGTTCCCGCACGAGCGGCGAGTCCTCAATACGAGAGTACGGCTGCGGCGGCGTGCCGATCAGCCCGGCCGTGCCGTACGTAAAGCGCTCGATGATGCCGCTTCGTCCGTCCTGGCCCAGAGAAAAATCGACGGAGTTTTGGAATCCCGTGTCGGTCCAAATCTGGCCGTCGAGCGGATGAGGCCAGGGGCCCGTCTCGTACCACGGTTTGCCTTCGAATTGCATGTGCAGTTTCGTGTGTATCCCGTAACCGAGATTATCGATTGCGTTCGTCTTGCGCGCATCAAAGCCGGCGCCGGAATAATCGACCCCGCGCAATGTGATAAACGGTAAAGCGAGCACGACCCGGTCGTACGTCACGCTCGTGGTTCCTTGCGGCGTTGCGAACGTGAGATCGTATCTTCCGCCGGATCGTTTTCGCAGCGCGACGAGCCGATGCTCGAAAACGATGCTGCCCTTCGGCAGCGCGCCGGCGATCGCCATCGCCAATCGCTGATTCCCGTAACGCGTCGTATAGCGCTGGTCCGAGTAGCCAAGCACGTTCATCGTACCGCCGTGCTCGTCGTACCGCGGCTGCACTCCCAACATGTAGACCAGATTGAGCGAGGTTTGCTGGGCGGAATCGACACCGTATTCGTTGGCCAACGCATCGTCGATCAGCCGTCCCAGGCGTGAGTTTCCGCCGCCGGGTACGTAGCGATCGATCCATGCCTTCATGCTCATCGCGTCCAGTTCGCGCGCCAGCGGAGTCGCCGAATCCCACGTCGTTTGCTGGCCGAGTTGGGCGAGTTGCTTGCGAAGAATCGCGTACACCGGTTCGAAGTCGCGATCCGCGAGCTGCATCGGATAATAATGACCGGTGAAATACGACGTGTCGCGCGCGCCGGCCCGCAGTGGAGCCCACGTGTCGATCAGCGGCTGTCCGAAGCGACGCGCGAGTGCGTGCATCGTCGCGTGCTTCGTATCGATCATCGCGCCGCACCACTCGGTGTGCTGACGCTCGTTCCAGTACGTCCATTCGGAATGCATGCGGCCGCCGACGCGATCGGATGACTCGTAGATCACGCTGTCGACACCGCCGTCTTTCAGGATCGTCGCCGTCGTCAAGCCGGCGATTCCCGCTCCCACGACCGCAACGCGCTCTCGACTCCGGACCGGCGCCGCAGCACCAACGGACGGCAGGAACAACGACGCCGCCGTTGCTGCCGCACTGCTAATGAAGGCCCTACGGCTACGACGCAAGCGTATCATTCACGGCCCTATAGGCTTCATCGATTGCCGCATCCGTATATGCACTCGCGCCGGCATCGGAATTTGCAATCGCGATGCGGCCCACGGGACGGCGGCCGCGTTCGGCCGGACTTTGGCCCTTCGGCCATTGCGGGTCCCACAGCGACATGTAGCTGTACGCATAGCCGTGCGCCCAGCGGTTCACCGTAATTGCGCGAATGTCGCGCGCAGGATCGAAGCCGCCGGGGCCGAGCATCCGCGCCAATTGATCGCGTATGCGGTATTCCATCGTGGGAAACGCGGTTTCGTAGAGTTCCATGCGCCCGAGTCGATATTGATCGCGTGCGGACAGCCCGGGATGGCATGGCGTGCGGAGCATCCAGAGCACCATGGGCTCCGAAGCCTTGCGCGGAGAGCGGTACGAGCCGATGTCAACGGGAAAATCCAGCGACGTCAGCGTGTGGTAGCTGCCAGGCGCGTGAATTGCTTTAACCTCGAGCCGCGCGAGCGGCTCCCAGTTGTCGATGGCGACGTGCGTGTACACGAGCGGCGCCTTCACGCCATAAAGCAGCGCTTCCCGCTGCTCCACGGAGAGCTCCGGAAGGACGTAGGGAACCATGGTGTTCCAACACGCGAGAACGCAATGCTTGGCTCGAACGAGCTCGAACGACGTACCTTTGCGCACGTACGCGATCTCAACGTGCTGCGAGTCCACGTTCCGCGCGCGAGCAGCCGTGCTCTTCAACCGAATGCGAACGGACTGACCGGGAAGGTCGAGGCGGCCGTAGTCTGCGCTCGCGGTCACGATGTCGTCCATCGTATGCCCACTCAAGACGCCCGGGATCATACTGCGGACGAGTAGGCGAGCAATCGACGCGTTCCCGTCGGGAAAGTGAAATATGTACGGCTCCTTGCGGATGCGCTCCGCTCGTTTGCCCTCGCCGAGATCCATTCCCGAGAAGCCGGGAAACACAACGAACTCGTAATCATCTCCCGAGAAAAAGACTTCGGTCGCGGAGACGGCGTCGATGTCGAGAGCGAAGAGATCGTTCGTCCACGTCTTGAAGAACGGGAGTACCGCGGGATCGCAGTGCGCGGTCTTGGTGAGAAAATCGGCGTAGCTCACGCTCGCGAGATACGACCGTTTTTGCTTGGCATCGAGGTGCGGAAGATAGTCGATCGGCTGCGTGTAGAGGCGCTCGATGTCGCGCTTTGCTGCGGTTGTGAGGGGGGTGCGCGCAAGAAACTCGTGCCACGGAAGTCTTCCCATGCCCGGGACAAGCCGCTCGACGCCGAACGTCTCCTTATCGAAGAAGACACCGGTGGAAAGACCGTCGTAGCGATGGCGATCGTAGTCCTTGAAAAATTCGTTCGTGTCGATACCGAGATCGCGCAGTACACCGGCAGCCGCAGGGCTGTACTCGCCGGGACTTTCGATCGACTGCGTGCCGCCGTTACTCAGTAGCAACCGGCCACGAACACGGAATTCGTTGCGCTTTGCATGGCCACCGAAGTCGTCGAGCGCCTCTAAGATCAGAACGCTTGCCCGCGGAACGCGTTTGCGATAGAAATGCGCCGCGGCAAGCCCGCTGATGCCGCCTCCGATGACGACGAGATCGTATGCCTCACCGATGTCGTGCGGCCTGGACGCAGAGTTCCAAAAGGTGCCGTCACGCAAACGGTGCGCGACGTCGTACGAGCCCGCATATTGACCGCGCAGACCGGCGAGCGCCGGAGGGTATGCGCCGGGCTCGCAGGCGGCTCCGGGGAGTGCAACGCCGGCCGACGCCGCCGCAGCAGCGGTGAATGCTACGCCATCGAGAAAATCGCGACGGGAGATCGTTCGATCCATGCCGAGTTCGCGTTCGTAGCTCAAGACGCGATTACGAGGCTCTGTACGGCGCGATAGGCTTGATCGATCGCCTGGTCCGTGTACGCCGCCGCAGCGGCATCGGAGTTCGCGATCGCGATATGCCCGAAGCGTTTACGCGCGATCTCGCATGGCGTCACACCGCCGTCGAAAAACGAATCGGGGTCCCATAACGGATTGTATTCGTACGCGTATCCGTGCGCCCAGCGGTTGACAGTAATTGCCGCGATGTCGCGGGCGCTTTCGAATCCACCCGGTCCGAGCACGCGCTGCAATTGATCGCGAATCTTTCGCTCGAAAAGCGCAAAGGATTCGGTCAGTAGTTCATAACGCCCGAGGCGATGCTGCTCCCGCTCGGAGAACCCCGGATGACACGGCGTCCGCAGCAAGCGCAGAAGAATCGGTTCATCCGGAGAATCTGGAGATTGGTACGATCCGATACTCACCGGATTGTCGAGGCGTATCTCATTGTGAAACATCGCGGGTGTCTGGATCAAGGCGACGCCCAGCTCCTTGAATACTCTCCAATTCCGCACCGCCACGACCGTGTACATCAGCGGAACCTTTGCCCCGAACGCAAGCGCCTCTTTCTGTTCTTCGGGAAGCTCCGGGATGATGTACGGGATCATCATGTTCCACGATGCCATGACAACTCGCCTCGACCGCACCGTGTACACGTCGGATCCGCGCGTGTACCACGTCTCGACCTCCGATGCGCGGGTGGGTTCGCCAACGTGCCGTACTCGCACGACGGTGCTGCTCAAACGAATGCGAACGGCGCTGCGCGGCTCGTCGAGCTTCGTATAATCGGCGTTCGCGGTAACGATGTCTTCGGGCGTCGTTCCTCGCAGCACGCCCGGAACGAGCGTGCGAACGAGCATTCGCGCGATCGACGCATTTCCATCGGGAAAGTGAAAATCGTACGGCGGCTGATTCGGAATTGCGCTTCCCTTTGCAGTGAATCCCATCCGCGGAAAGGCGCCGGGAATCAGATGCATCCCTTGAAAGCCTGGGAACCCGAGCCCCCAGCAATCCAGGGCCGTGACGGCGTCGATGCCGGTGCCGAACAATCCCCACGTTCTCGTCTTGTAGAATGAGATGAGGTCCGGCGTGACCTTGACGTGATTGCGCAAGAACGCCTCGTAGCTCATGCGCGACAACATGTCTTTCTTGTCGTGGTCGCTGCGGCCCGGGAGATAATCGACCATTGCCGTCTCGACGCGGACGAGGTCGTTGCGTGTCCGCTCCGAAAGCGGCGTCCGTTCCGCGAACGCTTGCCACACCTTCGGATCCCTGGAATCGCCGTCGTAGCGTCCCGGATACCCCTTTACGAGCACGTCTTTGCCGAAAGTTTCGCGGTCGAAGAAGACCGCCGATCCGAGCCCGGCATAGTATTGCGGCTTGTCGCACTTCTTTGCGAGCTCGGGTGGGTTGATCCCGAGTTCGTCGAGAACTCCTCGTGCCACCGCGCTATACGGAAACGGCGACTCGATCGCATACGTGCCGCCGTTCGCGAGCAACATGCGGCCGTCGACGTGGAATTCGTTGCGCTTCGCATGCCCTCCGAAGTCGTCGTGATTGTCGAGAATCAAGACGCGAGCGGACGGATCGTGTTTCAAATAGAAGTGGGCTGCCGAAAGACCGCTCAGCCCCGCGCCGACGACGACGAGGTCGTACGTTTCACCCGTATCCGCCGTGGGGTGAGGATCATTCCAAAAGTTTCCGTCGCGCAACGCGTGCGCCGTGGCGAACGATCCCGGATGATCGCCGCGCAGTCCGACAAGATCGGGCGGATAATATCCCGGTAGGTTCTGCGCTTCGATCGGCGCACCGTGCGCAGGGCAAGAACCGAAGAAAGCACCGGCGGCAAGACCGCCGATGCCGATCGCGATGCCGTTGAGGAAGTCGCGCCGCGGAATGTCGGCCGACATCCCGAGCTCCGCATCCCGATCGGGATCCTCCCGATCGGGATCCTCCCGATCGGGATCGACCTCGTCGAATCGTGCCATTTAGATCTTGACTTGAACGTCGACGAAGACGTTCGTGGGCACTTTGACGCCGGCAAAGCCGTTGACGAGCGGGTTGTACTGATATCCGTACGGATAGCGCAGTTGCTCCGGCGCCTGGGAGAGCGGCACGAAGTTTCCGACCGGCGGTATCGAGTACGCAAGCGTGTCAAATACGCAGATGTTGGAATCGTCCCAGGGATAGCCGTGTTGATAGCAGTGGTCGACCAGACCCGTCGCGGTGATCGTAAGCGTAACCTCCGGGGTGAGATCGTATCCTGCAGAAAGATTAACCGTGAGGCGTGACGGCTCTTTGAAACTGCTGACCGAGTCGAACACGCCGGTGTAGGCGTCGGGTGTGAACAGATAGGCGGGTGTGACCGAGTTCGCGGGCGGAGTGCACGTCTGCGGATTCACGGCGCCGGACGTTCCCGCACCGCCCACCGGCAAACAATCTTGCGGCAAGTATCCCGGCCACGTCAGTGGAGAACCGTAGGTCTTTCCGTAACCGTAGACAATTGTCGGTGTGATGCGGTACTTGTCGTGCTTGTAGCTCAGAACGAGATTGAAAACGTTCGGCGTCACCAGACCGTCGGAACCCGTAAACGGTCCGGGGAGTTCTGCATAGCTCGTATACCAAGCGTTGGGATTGAGCAGCGGCTGCGCATTGGCGCTGTAGTAGGGATTGACGACCGTCGTCCCGGAGGCTTGGTTGCTGGCAAGTGTCGGGCTCGCGTTGCTCGATCCGTACGCTCCGCACAGCGTTGCGTTTCCGGTGGCGCAGTTGTGCGTGTACGAATTGTACTGCTGGATAAATGAGTTGAGCGTGTCGATGAAGTTCACTCCCGGCGTGATGTCGGTGTACCGGCTTAAACTATCGGTGTACGTGTAAGAGAACTGGTACGAAAGACCGTTTCGTGCGAAATCACCTTTCATCAATGCGAATTCGACACCATAAGCTCGCGTGAGACCGCCATTAACCGCGGTCGTGTCGCCGTTGTAACCGATCGGAATGTTCTCGAGCTCGTCGAAGTCCTCGCGATAAAACGGCGTCAATCGAAAAGAAATGTCCGTGCCGCGCAGATGCTTTTCGAGCGAAAGATCGTAGCTGTTGGAGAGCTGCGGACTTACCGCGTGATATGGCGTGTTGAAACCGAAGGGCAGGAACTGCGCCATGAAATCGGCCAGGTCTGCTTGCTGCGAGTCGACTTCCAGGTTCGTCGCCGGGCTGCTGGCGTAGCGCCCATAGGAAAGACGAAGGACCGTGTCCGGATTGAATGTGTAGGTCAAACCGATGCGCGGCTGCAACTCGTTGTACGCAACATAGCCCGGCACCGTGTTCTGCAGGTTCGGCGACGTGAAACCGGCCGGGCACGCCGGCCATGCGCCGGTGCTCTGGTCGATGAGCGCCGGATTCTTCAAGATGATCGCACCGCCCGGCGCAATGCAATACTCCCGATTGAACGCCTCGAACCAAAAGTTACGAGCTGCGCCATCAACCGTCGACGGCAATGAGAACTGAAATTGATCCAAGCGCAGCCCGATATTCGCGACCAAGTGATCGTTCGGACGATACTCGTCCGCGACCGAGAAACCGTTGTCGTTCTCGGGGACGTTGTTCGTGTCGCCGTAGAGGCCGCCTTCGGTAAATTCCCAATGCGCGCCGTTCACGACTGCCGGAGATCCTGCAGCGCTCTGCGCGCATTGTCCGGCCGCCGTGAGCGTGCATCCCGTAGGAACATACTGCGGCGTGCTCCCGTATTGCGTCACGAGATTGTAGCCGGCGCCGTAGCAGCTGGCGTATGCCCCGGTCGGACTGTAGCAATTACCGTTGGCGTCGACATAGTTGTCGACGATCGAGCCTGACATCGATTCGTTGTCCAGCAGGCTGCTCGTGGTCTGCGATCCCGTCGCCGTGATGGTGAGCAAATGCTTGTACGTTATTTGATTCTCGTAGCGCGCCGTCAGGCCGTAGGTATGTGAATAGTTGATGTACTCCGCGGGAGTCGGACCGTACGGGAGATTCGCGCTATCGGCGCCGGTGTAGCCGAGGTAGTAATAGTTCGTGTAGGCATAGATGCGAAAGAACGAGTTATTGTTGATGTTGTGCTGGAATTGCGCTTTCTCGAGGGCGACCTCGTTGTCGCTGTTATCCCGAAAGTTTGGCGGAAGCGGAGCTTCCCACGCCCGGTCGGCGGGCGTATGCGGCGTAAAATATTCGGTGAATTGCTCGGTCCCGTTGATCGGAGTCATGAGCGAACCCTGATAGATGTAGTTATCGGGAAAGATCGGGTAGTAGCCGATAGCGTTCGTGACGAAGGCCGCGCCCCCCAAGTCGTTGACGGACGTCGCATTGTAAGCCGGAAGATAACCCTCCATGCCGAGCACCTGAATGTCGTCGCGCAGCGAGCTGTGCTTGTGCGGAATGGCCCAATGAAAATTGACGATTCCTTCACGGTCGAAAACCGTGACTTGTTGCGGCGCGATGCCATCGGTGAAGATCGCTTGACCGCTTCCGTCGTAGACGACGCCGTTGCTGCCGGTCGGAATGACCATAGGCGTCCAGAAATGGCCGATGTCCGAGGCGCCATTGAATTGATCGAGGAACCGGTTGTCCTGACCGAAGCCTTGTACGCCGGCGTAGTACGAGAAAAGTCTATCCGGTGTAGAGCCGCCGGCTTCGACGGCGAGCTTGTGGTAAAACGCCGGGGCACCGATGGCGCCGTCGACCGTCATGTAGCCCGGGTACGTCCCAGTCTTGATCACCTGATTGATGTAACCGGACGTCCCGGTAGAGTCCGCGGACGCAGGCGAACCGCCCGCATACAGCTGCATCTGCTGTTGTCCGAGGATCGAAAAGAACGAGCCTCGGATCGGCACGCCGTCCATCTCGTCGGAGACGTCGGTCGAGCCGCGGACGAGAAACATCTGTCCCCAGCCCTGCTGTCCTTGTTGATAGTCGACGCCGGGCAGTGCCGCGAGCGCGCCGTACGCCTGATTCAGCGAGGCAGCGCCACCGATTGTCGCCGATGCTGCGTTCTGCGCGGCGTTGACCGAATAGACGTCTTGCGTGTCAGCCGACCGCACGAGATTTCCCGCGGCGCGGCTAACCGTTCGCGCGATCGTCTTCAGCGCCGCATTCATCTCGACGTTCGCGATCGCCACGTTGTCGGCAAACACCGTAACACCGGCGACGGAAACCGGATCGTATCCGCTGCGTTGTGCTTCCAGCGAGTACGTGTCGGGGTTCAGCGAGATAAAGAGGTAATTGCCCTGCGCGTCGGTCCGAGTG
>Ga0153924_1000968_pt1 | contig 16181 bp, 12 predicted proteins | sample TSNJ008MetaG_FD_104709 | JGI IMG/M metagenome (GOLD analysis project Ga0153924, IMG submission 104709) | Attine ant fungus gardens microbial communities from New Jersey, USA - TSNJ008 MetaG | ecosystem: Host-associated > Fungi > Mycelium > Unclassified | place: USA: New Jersey, Wharton State...
CTGAGACTTCGACTTCTTCCCCTAATGAGTTTCACAAGTCTCATCTCTATAGGAGAGATGAAACAGTTTGTACTTAACATTTCTTGGAATATTTCATGGAGTTTATCATGAATTTTATTGCGATGCAGCTGGATTATTGTTGGTACCGAGGTAACGATGCTACATCCCAATAAGGCACTCGGAAGGACTTTGAATTGGTGCGACCTAACCGAGCTGCCACATCACCGCCCCAAGAATAGGGGCGACCTGAACTCCTATTCCTAGCTTTGGTATCATCTGACCGACACCCGCGACAGCTCAAGATAGCAGAGTTATGAGCCCATAGAAATCATGAAAATCCAAGGGGAGAGGGAATTCGTTGACAGACCATGACATAAATAGGTCGCCAGTGACTCCGGTGGAGGTATCCGAGCAACGGCGGTGAGCAGGCGAAAAGATCCCAATTTCCTTCCGAGACATCATAATGCAGAAGGAACCGCCCGGCGTGGAATATATGCAGAGCGACCTAAGCGACGACGGCAGTGTGCGTTCGGCTGGGGAGACACTTCCTTAAGATCGTTCAAGACCGGAGGCGCTGAGAAGTGCTTCACCAACTGGGGCGGAGTAAGTGTACGGTGGCAAAGGTGGGAGCGACTAAGGAACTTCCTAGACTGGTGATTCGGTGTTTCCATCATAATATGAAACATGTTTGATGATTCGGAGTCGTACTTCAGGAAAGACCGCGATGTCTGTGTCTGTGCTTGAACAGCGCCGGCGTTTGCATCACATAACTCGTATCGGTGAGAGTCCGAGAGTGCAGATTTGTCACTGTAATTATGGTGCGAGTCTCCAAAAGTAGGGGAATTCCGCCACGGAGAAGGGTGAACAGAGAATAGACCCAAGCCCGTGAAGGGCCCATTGCCATCTTTCGACCGAAGACCAGAAATTCCAAGTCCATGCTGGTGACGAGAAGACTCGATGCGCGTAGGTGGGTCGATTTCCATCGAACACAGTGGAGTGTCCAGACGCGAATGTTGCTGGTCATCCTCCATTGAATCAACCATCATATCGGCATTGACGGATTCAACATCAGCGCCAGTTATCCCATCCGAATGTATCCCAGACATATGACTGTCAGGAGAGATCAGAGTAGGTGTAGGTATAAAGTCTGGCGGTGTCGGGATGGTGGAGACCGAGATTGAATAACCCGAACGAGTGAAGAAGTCTACGAGGCCGAAATCTGATATGTCAACGTTCGACACATCACGACCCTCAGGAGAAAGATAGTTTGATTCAAAGATAGAGATAGTTCTGATAGCCATTGTTTGTGAGATAGAATGTTGAAGTTTTCTTCAAGTGCGATTGAGCATATTTATACCGGCCTGTGCTGGCAGTGATGCTCCACGATCAGAATTATGTCATTGGAGCTACTTGCGACAACTCCTATGCCTCCTATGTGCCCCCTATGTGCCTCCTATGTGCCAGTATATGGCATTTGGAAGCTCGATTCTTTCAAAGTGATTGGCTGTTGAGCAACGTTAGACCATTGTTCATCGGCTTTGCCATGACTCACATCGGCAGAGAGTTGTCGAAGCAACCGCTGATAGTTGTTACTTTCTCATTTTGAGGATACCTTCTCCAAAGGCTTCCACATGGCGGATAATCCCGAAGAAGGCATTTTCAACCTCTTTATAATCCCACTTTGGCTTCTTTTTCAGCTTCATTTCGGTAGAAGGATACAGAAGCCGAAGTGTTTTTGAGTTATTATGCCACCGACCCACTCATCCCCGATCGGACGCTCTATTTGGTTTTGTTGATTTCCTTTATACCAAACCTGGGTCTATAAAAATTTTCAGACTATGTCGTATCTACAAACGTTGTGTAGTGTCCATTGTCCCTCGCCATGTTTTACATACAATATCATCTACAGGTCCGTTTGACGGTCTACTTGACAGGAGTTGAATGGCACGTATTCAATTATGCGACTGATTGGCTCTATGCTGTGCTACCTAATAGCCGACATCCAGAATTCATTTGATGGACCAAGTGGGTTCGGCAGCGTGGGTAATCTGCTCCGGCATTCCGCAAAAAAATGATCTTAGCGATCGATTGTTATAGCAATATGGATTCCGTCTTGCCTGAAGATTGCGTTCCATCAGCACACCACTGACCCGGAGCTGTGCAGCAGTCATCGAACATTTTTCGCTAGCCTGAGCCACACGTACTCCGTTGGGCACGGACGGCCTTTGACCCACAAAATGAAAGTCATTGTTCGCATAAATCTACACGGGTTCCAAATTGCGCACTTATCCTTCCTCTCCTTGGTCCTCATCCCTTGGTTCCTTGTCATCCTCAAGCCCGTTGTTGATCATGTCTCAACTTGACGATTTCCACAACATTGATCTGACTCAAGAGGCCCTCGATGCAACCAGGATTCATTTTGTGCCTGCTTCACAAACGTCCACAACTCAGCAAATTAATGTCAATGAAACGGAAACCCAGGTTATCCAAGAGTATAAGGAAAAACAGAATGTACCCGCTGCTCAGGACGCGTCAAAAACGATATACGTGAGTCACTTCATCCTGCACCAAACCCCTTTGGACTCTAAGAACTTTTCCTTAGGTTGACTTCGAACCTAATGACCCCCGGAATCCTATCTACTTTCCTAAGCACAAAAAGTGGGGAATTACCTTCCTCGCTTGTTTTTCAACGCTTGTCGCATGTTTGTTCCAAACACTTAGTTTTCCTGTCAGCACGACCAAACTCATCGTATTTCTCAATAGCTTCGACGGCTTCGGGATATAATCTTGGTTTCCCCTCTATGATCCGAGACCTCAATGCTACAGAATTCCAAGCTACTCAAGGCTTGAGTATGTACGCGTTGGGATTTGGCATCCTCCCTCTTGTCACAGCATCATTCAGTGAAGAGTTCGGACGTCAACCATTGTACCTGTGGTCTGGTATTGGCTTTTTATTAATGTATATTATGGTTGGACTGTAAGTGAAATTGTCCTCAACAGAGTTGCGATGCAATGTCCGCTCACCTAGATTGTGTACAGAGCACAGAATATTCAGACCGTTATCGTCGGCCGATTCCTTCAGGGTGCTTTCGGTTCTACTGCAGCGACCATGGTTGGTGGGACTATTGCGGACATATGGGCACCTCCAGAGTGAGTATGATTTCTAGTTTATAGAACTTCCATCGCTGAATACGCAACTAAGGCGTGGTTTACCTATGTCCATCTTTTCTATTGTTGCTCTCGCTGGTAATGGCTTTGGGCCGCTCATAGCGGGCTGGATCGAATTGAATCCTCGGTTAGGGTGGCGCTGGATTCAATGGATCCAGTTGATGTCAGTTTCTTCCTTCGTGCTCAAAGCTGTGTTCTGACCTTTGAAACTAGGTATGCTGGTACTTACGTTATTCTCATTCCCTTCATCCTTCATGAAACACGCTCGACGATTGTCATCACCAAAATCGCACAGCGTTTGAGGAAGAAAACTGGTGATAAGCGTTATCGTGCGCGTGCTGAAGATGAGGGTGTTAATCTCAAGAAACTCATATGGATTTCATGCACACGACCTGTTTGTAAGTAGATGAGAACCATGTCTACCAAGTTTGAGGTTGATGAAGTTGTCCACAGACCTTATGATCACTGAGCCCATCGTTGCCAGCTTCAGCGTACGCCTATGATTTTTTTTCTTCGTGATTTCGTCTAACAACTCCCCAGTTGTGGTTTGGTTTCGCATGGGGCGTTAACTATTGCATGATTGAATCCATCTCAATGGTTTTCACTACGCTCCATGATTTCAATAGTGGCCAAGTCGGTTTAGCTTTTCTTTCCATGATGTGAGTTAGTCTGGCTTCCTACGAAAATGTAATTCTGATCTATATGTAGTGTGGCACCTCTCCTTGGGTTCTGTACCAACTTCTACCAGGAACATTTGTACAAAAAGTACTTTCCAACCAAGGGGCCTGAAGCCCGTCTATTCTTGGCCATGGTCGCCGGTGTAACTCTCCCTGTAGCCATGTTCATTTATGCTTGGACTTCCTTCCCTCGCATCCACTGGATTGCCCCTATCATCGGTATCACAGTAAGCCTGCCGCTCTACTATGGCTCGATTCATTTCTCACTTGACACTTTTCAGACCTTCATCTGGGGTATCTTCATGATCTACACTGCCGTCTTCTCTTACTTGGCTGATTGGTGTGTAAAATCAGACTTAGTTGGGATATTGTCTTTACTAATCTGAAACAAATAGTTACGGGCCCTTCGCTTCTTCTGCTCTTGCTGGTCAAAGTTTGGCTCGTGAGTTGACTGAGCTCTCCTATGTCACGTTTGACTGATTCGTGTATGGATACCTAGGTAATATCACAGCTTTAGCGTTTCCACTCTTCACGGAGCAAATGTACAGCCGGCTAGGCATTCCTTGGGCCAATACCTTGTTTGCTTTCATCGCCCTTTTGCTGATGCCAATACCCTTTGTGAGTACATCTCCAGAACGCTTCCAGCCCTGCTCCTTAGCAATGTTTTAGGTACTCTTCATGCTGGGACCTCAAATCCGTAGAAGGAGCAAGTTTTCCCGTGTCGTTATGGAAGCCGATGAAGCCAAAGCTGCAGAGGAGGCAAAGAGAGTGCAGGACCAAACTGCAGGTGAAGTTTAACATGATGCGTTGTTAGCATTGGACCTACAACGTGACAAAATCACTCACCGGAGATTACCGCTGTCACGTTCTTTTCTTTTAAGCATTTGTCACATCATTCCGAAACACGGTCGCCCGTTCCATGCATCTTAATATAGACTCCATTGCAATTGTAATATTATGTACCTCGAATATTTATCTAGTTGTATAGTGGTTGGTTCGGCGGTTAAACTGAAAAATTCCGATGTTTCTTAATGTCGTAACTCTTAACTCTCTTGGAAACCGCTTGTGTTATACACCACCCTGATATTAAAATCACCGGTGTGACTGGTGGATCACCACGAGGTTCGTCGTCTAAAAATGGAAGGGGATAGGGCAATTCGATGCTGGGTAAGAGGGTTTGTGGAGTCCAAATTTTTGAGCGGTCAGAAGCGATCAAGTGGAGCGTTGGTAGTTCGTAAATAAAATAAATAATCGAGTCACACGAAAGGGTTGCATTTGAAATTGCTTGATTCATACAGAAAACACGCCGTCACCGTCGTGTATGGGCAATTCTAGAAAATTTCAGTCATTGAGATTTTCTTCATTTACTCTGTCTAACTCTGTACATATTTCTCAGAAAATATTCTGGACATTATGAATTAGCGTTGGACAACACATTGGACACTCAGTAATCACGCCATTCTTGAGTTACCGGATAAAGCCGTCGTCTTTCATCTTTCTGCAATTTGGATGCAACTTGGATTTTCTGCGAGAGCGAAGAAGAGTCTTGGTACACCCAGTCGAGCGTCATAAGATTTTTGGGTGATTGGTCAACGACTTCGTCTCTCATTTTTCGCCGCTCGAAGTTCTGACATACTTTGGGCCCATGTGATGAGATGGACCTACAAACCAGAGCGCACATACTCGTGGAGTGCCCTAGAACACCAAGGACCGCATAACAAGCCAAGTTCTATCCCTCAAAGACCTCATTCAGCTCCTTACTTCTGACCCGACCGCCTTCACGTTACCAACCTGGGAACCCCCTGAGCATGCTGTATACGAGGAAAAACCTATCACTACTAAGCACAACCACACAGACTAGGTTTGTATGACTCAAAGCCCAGGCGCCCTCGCGCTCCCCTTTTAAACCAAAGCTGGCTCTAATGCCTTCTTTATTTTGCGACTTCTTTCCTGTTTTCCTTTTATGTTTATGAATTTTATGAAGCAGTCGGTAGACTACCGCGGACTGAGTACGTATACCGCATAATAAATTGTTGACCAAAAAAATACATCATACTTTGGGATATTAAACTTTCGTAGCCAAGCCCTTGTGTATTCGGCGGACATAGGGTGTTGTAAACTCGATAAGCTTCCGACTTGGGTGGCAAGACTCCGATGAGAATAGGTTATATGACATTGTTCTCTTACTAAGATTCGTTCTTGGATGTGGTGAACAACCCTCAAGGCTTCCACAAATTCTGCCCATGCAACGCATGCCTCAACTGGCTGGCATCAGTCATGCTCATAGATCTGTAAATGTTTTCCCTGTCCATGCCACGGTGCCAATAAATTGGAACCGCATCTGAAGACTCCGCGACTTCTGATGTGAGAAATGACAACTGATCTTCTTGCAACATGTGGACACCTGAAGAAGCGGATAAATCTGTGAGTAAACCAGAGGTGATTCCTCCCAGGAAACGTTATCGATGCGTCTTGATGATATCCATCACGTCCGCAGATCCTAATGGAAAATCTTCTGCGAAACGCACCTTCTTAAACATACTGATTCCGAGAGGGTTTTCTCAATTGCATGCGGTTGGCAGTATGGTCATGTATTACAGATAGGATAGAGTGACATGTTACGTTTCACACAGGACTAGAGCGACTAAATAGATCAACTCATGGCTATTAAAATGTTTGATAAGGCACTGGAGCATGGTTTTAAAAAGTCCCCGATAATCATCTGCCAAGGATTGAGCCTCATGTTTAGGGAGAGGCATATGGCCTCATGTAAATCGTTGTCCGATCTTAGGTAATAGTAACCAGATAGAGGGCCTATCTCCTGCCTACACCAATCCTGCATTCACATGCATTTCTCTGTCCATTAAGATCATTCTCTTGGGCCTCGTACCTCTTGTGTGAATCTTGCTCGCCTTCATAATTCTCAGCAGCCAAAAGTGGCCAATGTATCATATCAGTCATCAGAATCAAAGGTTTGTGAAATTACTGTGAGTCATTCGATATGAGAAGTGTTATTGCTGTATTACTGTTATGAATATTGGTGTATGCCAGCACAAGGTTTAACACCTTATAAAAACAAGAACATAATAATAACACTATCAGGTGACCTCATTAGTTGTCCATTCTGCACAATGAAATACGATACATCGGCCAATCTTGGTTGCTAACTCTTGATGTTAAGATTTATCTGTTTACTCCCATTAGTAAGGATTTCGGGATCTAGTTCAGCCGGTGTGCATCAAGCGGCATAAAAATAACATCGCCTTATATGTGCCGATCATGAAGGCCTGATTTTCGCTTAGCTCAATTCTTAGTGACCCCTGAGGGTGGGAATGTTTCACCGTCATCAATAAGCCACATTCAGTGGACCCTCAGACGATCCCTACGTAGGCAGAAGATCGGAAGCGAGCGAATCTAGTCCGTCTTTGGAGCCTCACCTCAGACCTCTTGAAACAGTATAGCAACCCTTTGTTTTGATTTTGACTGTGAAAACATCTTTACCGTCGTTTCGTTTCGTCAATGTAGAACTCCGAAGGTCTATTGGAACTGAGACTAACTGAAAACTGAGATACACTAGAAACTTTAGGAGAAAATTTGCAATGTCTCAGCAGTGTGCATACCATGTGACACTGGAAGGAATGTAGCTAAGAAATCATTTATGTTTACAGGCTAAGAAAAGTTACTACATCGTTGTCATTCAAGCACGGGAGATACAAAATATCCTAAAAAGAATTAATACCTTCAGGCATGGATGAGAAGTTAATCTATTTGCTATTTGTGGATTTCAGGGAGGTTAGCTGTTTCTAGGTCAGTTCTCAAGCCTCTTGAAAGTTTTGGCGATCCATAAGACGATCTTTGATGTTTCTAATGCCTCAAGGCCAGCTAGTACGGACACAAATAGGTGGTTTGGACCTAATGCAAGAAGATGATCTGAAGTCTCCAGACGCGGACGGGGGGACAAATTTCTTTTCTGGTATAGATTATGATCACCTTATCCGGCATGTGACTCTCACTGCATTAATTCATACGCCATCGCAGCATCTACCTCAATAAACGCTGCCTACGAAAACGGACTGTGGATAAACCTCATTTGACGTATATTTACACCGCTCTTGTGGTTGGGCGCTCACAGATATAGGTCAAATTGAAGTGGGCAGGGACATGGAATAGAATTCGTCACAAGCCGTGTAACATGGAGACGAAATCAAGATCATGGAAAAGCATCATTCACCCTGGAAACATGTGGTGTCTTCGTTATCTACATATTTTTCTAGAGGTAAAGGTCGACAAATCAAACGGCAATGTGCGATAGATGCTCAATTGGCATTGCAGGTGGTGAAAAGTAAATTTTTACTATTCAACATCATTCCGAGACGGACCTAGTGACTCTCATTCGCACAACTGACCGCCGTTTTGCGGAGTTTCTCAGGACAGCTGATGACGCTGTTTGAGATGGAACCTTTCATGAGAAAAAGATCAATATGTCTGGTGATAATATTATGCATTGAGTTGTATGAACTTTTCAGCAGTTCCCATGAATATAATCGAGTCCATGCTTCTCGCGCATAAAGATGCGAAAATCATCTATTGTCGGGACGCCGATGTATGATGATCATGCTGCAGACTGGACGTCTGTCTTTAATTTCGGAATTTCCCCGTTCGGGAAGATGCAATGCGTGCGGCGTTGTCGTGGGTGGAGACTGTCATCTGACTTGCTCCTGACTTGCTCGACTATCTTTGACGAGGACTGTAGATCATTCATGGGTCAAGAAAAATGGCAGCGGCTGGAGAAGCATATCAGAATATATTTTCTCGGCTACCGCTCCGATTCTAAAGCGCTGGAATTTATCATTTGATGTTCATACTGCATTGCCATTGGTGACAGTCCAGATAGCTGTAACTACCTGAATACCCAGGAGGAATCAGTGTTCTTGCTACTCACTACTATCTCCGGCAGCTTACAGATTATTCGTCCAGTTAATTTCAATACAAGTCATCACTGTCTGTAGGTATGCGTGACCTCCCGGTATCTAGGGAGTACAGAAGGGTCCGCCAACCTGGAAAGCTGCTTCTGATAATTCTAATTCTTCGTTCTACCTTTTTACACATGCATTCTCAGGTCCAAAAACGTCCTCACATTGGAAATCCCGCAAAACCGATCCAATCATATACACTACACTACTAACATTTTCTGTCTTGGTCCAAAAAAATGCAAGCGAATAGTCGGCTGATGCAGCTTGAAATACAAATCAGAGGTGATTTTCTACCTCGGCTCAAAAAGAAAAGGGAAGCTACTTACTTTTTCAAGCCTGGTTTTGGTTTTCATAAGGGGATAGGAGTTACGATCCACGTGACGACATGATGATTCATCTTCAACTAACTTTTTTTTCTGTGGTCGCACTACACCTTATTTGATAACCATCCTCAGAAAATCACTTCCAATGTATTTGATTCTGAACTTTTTAAATCCTTTTTATAATGAGATAGGACATATTTGTCATTGATAAACACTACTCCGACTTTGCGGACTGTATTACATATGAGAATACGCCAGTGTTGCTGTATCGATACAGACGTGGATTTAGAGAAAAAAAAATAGAACTCATGTGTAAAACACTGAACAGAAGAGTATGATAGCAGTGCATCCAAGAAACGAGGAAACAGAAAATCCAGGACCACATGCTACTAATAAACAATTTCATTGGCGAGTGTTTTCGAATGCCGGCCTCAGAGCAGTGGAGACGCGCGAACCTCGAGAATAGGGCATGGAGGGGCAGTATGGGTAATGCTGGTTCGTTCCAGGTGCACGGGATGATACAGCGGACGAATTAACCGGGGACATTAACGTTGGAAGCGGGGGAGAATCATGGGGGTAGGCATTGGCTGACAATGACGGAGAAGGAGAGAGAGAGGGAGATGACGAGTGGAAGCTAGATCCAGGGGTTAATGCGCGCATCCGCATGTTGGATGATGATGTTGAGGAACGAGAGTATTGATGGTGGAGGGAACATTCCTGTTGAGCAGACGCTTCAGGGTACTGCGGTACCGGTTTTTCACCTCCGCGGGATTCTGCAATTGTTTGTGACGCCCGCATCAGGGATAAAGGTGGAGGTCCTGAGCGATGTGAATCCTCGGAGACGACATAGGCACCTATATCGTCCATATCCACTCTGTCACAATCTTTGCGGTAGCCATAAACCCTATAGTGAGAATATTGATGAGGTGTTTTTGGTGCGTAAGGGGTATATGCAGAGGTACGGCGACCATCGATTCCACCGCTCAGTGTTTCTTCTGGCTGGCGTCGCGTCACGGGCAGACTAAGAAACGAACTGGGTGGGCTAGTAAAGGAACGTCGCCGACGTCTACGCAGACTATAATCATTGTAGTCGTGAGACTCATGGTGGGCATCCACGCTGTGGTTCCTGTAGTGCCTCCGCATGTTCGAGTTAACGTTAAACTCACGGCCGCAGTTGGGCCAGGGGCAACGGAAGGCTGAAATTGGTAGTTAGTTACAGTGATTACGATTACCATGGTGTCGGCAGGTGCTTACGTGTAGCGCCTGTATGTGTATTACAATGAATCTTGAGGCTGCTTGGGCGATTAAAGGTCTTGTTGCAAATGGGGCATATGTGTTTCCGAGGACCGCCGGGTGGTGGGCCGGTAGATGTGATGTTTTCGTCAATTACGTTCTCAAAATCGTCGGGCAATGATGAAGGGTGTTCGGTGCCTTCAGAGGCATTCAACGGAACAGCAGGATAATCTTGACCAGTTGGAATATCTCTCGAGCATGAGAAGGGGGCGGGATTGCTATGCTGATCATGATCATCATGACGATACTGGATTGGGGCTATTTCATCCGAAAGAGGAAAACGAGATGGACCGTCGACAGTGACATGAGGGACGCCTGATGGCTGAGAGACAGAAGTGCCGCGGAGAGCACGAGCACGATTGTCACCGGGATAGTTTAATGTAGAAGTGAGAGCAGACAAGTCTTCGCCTGCACGGGTGAAGGGAAGACGCTGCGCTTGGGAACTATAGTGAGGTTCTGCATGTTGGGGGCCACCAGCCACATTGTAAGTCTGTTGGAGGAAAATTAAGTGTTTTTAATGTAAGCAGGTGAGGAATTGTTCTTACAGTTGGCGGTTGCGGGAGGTACTCTTAGTAGGGAATCAGAAATGAGGAGGGAGGAGGAAAGGGAGGAGGTTACCTGGAAAGAGCTCATGAATGCTGGGGAGGTGGAGAATCTGCTCAGAGTTGGAGGACATTTGGGGCAGAAAGACAGAAGGCCAGCTGGTGAGATTTATAGGATGGGGGCAATCCAATAAGAGGCCGAAAGGGCAGTGGGATTAGGACGCCGGTGGTTAACTGATGGTGGTGGGTAGATATGGCAGAATGGAAAACAGAGCATCCCGATTCCTTTTAATAAGTTGCCATGTAACGCCCAACTCACCGTGACGACATGTCCCGATATAGTAAAGCCATCGGAGAACAAGGATCGGCGTCCTCAATTTATATCCTGCAACCACATGCTGGCCCATTCAGGGGTGTCCTGTCCCAGATCCGTCTACATGCAGCACTGTCCATTCCGTTTGAATTGCAGCAGCTCTCGCTACCACTAATCATCGTTTCGGAGGATGACCCGATCGGGATCTATGTCACAGCTATGTGACAGATATGTCGATCGCATCGTGCTTCTCAAGAACCGGCTTCCCGGCCGGACGGCGAAAGGGCAGGTGGCAGCCAGAAAGGGCAGGAGTAGCCCCGACCTCATGGCGTTTCTCGTGAGGATTCCCGGCGTTCAAACTACTCGCCGTGTTCATGACTCAGTGCCGATCTAGTCGTCTCCCCACGTTGCTTCGGTCTTCAAACAGTGAATCACGATGATCTTCCAGTCAATTCATCCCAAAGCTGCCAACCCTCCTCCACTCTGTGCCTCAGGGCCCCTGTAACTGGCCTCAATGAATTCCACCTGGCTTCCACGTTCTTCTGGCCACGAATCCCCCTTTACTGTCTGCGTACGTACGTCTTGGAGGATCGTCATCCAAATACCCTATCAGGATTCCAACTATGGATATCCATCATCCAAACTATCCTTCCGTTCCCTTCGCTCAAGATAATCTTATTCTTCATTCAAGTCGCCGAAATGGCGTCCTTGGACTGCGCGGATGAGAATTTCCCCTCCCCTGGCCGCAAACCCAAGCCATGGCGCTTTAGCTCCGACTTGCGAAGGCCCACGCTAATTCGTAGCATTACACTTAAGATTCATCTCTCTTTGTGGGCTATTGTCACTCGATCAGCCTACCTTCCTTACTATCACGGCCATTTTACGGCCTTTATGCGTTTCAAGACCAACGGACAAGCATGACTTTCATTTCCCATACCTCATCAGGTCACATGTGGTACAAACACGTTTTTACCCACAGGGAGGTTCTTATGTAGGACATACACGGCCTATATGGTGCGTTTGATCTGATGATGTTCAGAAATCAATGCTCATAAGACATAGTATCTGGAGCATCTTGACAGAACAAGTTCCAGCTACTTCTCTTTAAGCACTGTGCATGGCTTACAAGGTTTAGCTGGGAACGGAAGCTAGCTTCGTTCCCATCCACGGGTTTGTGCATCTTGATGCTCAAGTTGGCAAGTCCTTGGTTGATTCCCCGACGTCCTCGGTATTCATCATGCTGATATAAACAACGGATAGCATGCTACACTTTGAAGTAAAGACCAGTTCAATCGCGATCTACGTTCTTCATTAACATTGAAATGAGTGAAGATACTGCTTTTTGAGTGGAATCAGACCACTGTGAATATCCAGTGACCTTGGGTACGATCTCACCCTATGATTTCACCCCGGAATCCTATTCTGCGTTGTGGATTCATGAACGACAAACTAGTCTTTCTTCGCGGCTTCGGTTCAAGGGAACCTATGATCGCCGATATGGGCCACAATGCTCAGCCGACGGACTTTTTCCCCCGTTAGCTCTTGCCAATAGAAGCACAGTTCGATGGAAAAAGGCCATTCGGTGAACTAGTAAGTAACCGAAATTGTCGCCCATAAACAAGTTTGATCCTGTGCGGAGGGGCAAGCGGGGTGATTAACAGCATATGTAGAGGGCACGAGCTAAACACCTAGTTCATTCTCTCCCACCAAAAGAGATCAACTAGGAATGAAACAAAACGATTTGCTCTTTACCAACTGCTTGTGTGTTTGTACATACATCATGTTTCGAGGGCCCATGCACAAGTGGCTGTGCAGATATGAAGATGATCGTTGATTTCTCATTTTTCATTTCGGACGATCCGAATCGGATCATTGGCTTGCATCAACCATATAATCTGTGGTAGCTCCTGCCGCAGCCTGTCACAACGCCCCCGGTAATCGAATTTGACACAGGTTAAACGAGGCTGGAATGTCTCATATGTGGAAAGGTCACGCATCAGTGGCAGGTGATCAGTAAGAATGATCGGTTTTTTTTACTGCGATAAGGGATGGCCCTGGTATTTCCATTGTTACTCTATTAGCTGATCGGAGTGTTGTGGGTTGCCACCGGCAGGTACCCCTGAGCATTGGAGTGAAATGCAGCTAGAGAGGGTTAACTATATCGACACTGCGGAAACTCGTGTTAACATACCTCGCGCTTTAGAAACTCAACTGTATGATTCTCGCTTTATATCAGTCATCTGATCACCTAGGAAGAATGGAATGTCTCTTCGATTTCAAAGTCCCGAGCCAAGGTGAGTCTTCGAATAGCATACTGGCATGTTAGCCCACAATCATCTTATGAGCTACTCGAAAGGTTCTGAGTGACATATCAATCCTTTCTGTTGCATCTTATCCCCCCTTTAGTGCTTGATGCTTGATGGCACAAACGGTTCCCATTGTCTCTCGTGATCTCCTCGGATGAGATTCGATTAATGGAGCTGGGTTTAAATGGGCTGAGTTGACTGTCTTTTACTCACCGGCATTCATTAGAAATGGCGGTGGAATCTCCAAACCATCTGAGGAGGTTCACAAGTGATTGCACTTGCATGCCGACTTCTCATGCGTTACAGCATGTCGAGTGCTTCTCACCCGGGCACGGTCGGAAATGATAGCGAAGAGATCATGTCCGATGTTTGACCATCTTAAACGGTTTTCAATGGTTTCAAGGAGAAGAAAATTTCTGAGGACCATGACAATCATTTGGACAGATCATTATATTAGGTTTGAAAAATGAGATTTAAGACTGCTATTTGTTGCTACTGCTGTTGGTTTGAGCTGCTGTTGACTTGGGCGCCATTGTATTCTCCTTTTGATCATTCGAAATGGTGTGATCGCCCACATATGTGGGTTACGAGTTTATGTCCTTGTCAATTCAACTCAGATCGGCTGCTTTTCAAAGTATGGAACATACAACTGTCATGATTGGAGCGAGAAAGATTCCGGAACAAATGCAACTTGTGCGCTGAAAGACGACCAAATAAAGATGCCTCTCTTCGCGGCAAGAAACATGACCGAGCGGGAGGATCACTTGTTTGTCACTTGTGAGATATGATAAACTTATCGCCGCCTTATGATGCAGGATAGTTTCCTGATCGAGAAGACGAGATACGTCAATCCCTGTGTTCTCGGGTTGGAAGACGCGTACTACCTTCCATGGATGCCTCTATTGGAATGCTGGGCCGTTCTGCCCAATCGTCGATCATGACCATAACCGGTCGATCGTAACCGTAACCGGAGGCGACACCATACCTTAGGCTATTGTTCTTATTGTTTCACCTCTCCATTTTGCGTGGTAAAATCAATAGATTGATCCATAGATCCCGGTTGCAGCTGAGGTGACTGTGAACAGGCAAACATACGCAAACTCAAGATATAATCGAGTGTAATCACAATTCAAGACACTATTGTTCAGGATAAAAACATTTATTGTATTTGCATGCTAATCGTCCTGGAAACCTTGCATCATTATTCAATTTCTTTCGTTGTTATTGTGTTAGAAAATAGATAGCACAGACATGTGGTACCACCTCAGTCCTTTGCACACTCACTGAAGACTGAGTGTTATTGGCATCATTGATTTCTACAGATTATTGAGCCCTGTTGCTTAAAATTACTGTCATGTCCAGTGCTACTGCGACTTCTTTCTCTAGCTCCCTTTAGTCTCAACTGGGCCATCTTCTACATTTGCTTCCAAGATGCTGTTAAGGCAAAAGGCTTTTGGAGCCACTTTAATGGCACCAGCCCAAAACCCCCTGCTGGAACTACAGATAAAGAAATTGCCAACTGCTAAGTTGTTATATACCCATCTGGACATTGGGTTATTATTTTATTATTTCATTTTCTATTTGATTACTTTTTCTTACTCTGTAGTCTTTTTATCTTTTCTTATAGGATTACAATATAAGGGTGTTGTGCAACTCAAGTCAAGTTGACTCAGCAGCTAAGTCTTTGAGGGTTACAAAGAGAACTCAATGGAGTTCTTGATCAATTGAGCTACCTACTTATACAAGTACACTATTTGCCCTTATTTACACTAATGGTATTCTACAACCAGCCAAGAGGCTGCTGGTTCAATTCCCTTGTTCATCATTCTATAAATAGATGTTCTTCAGTCATAGTCAAGGTAACTCATGACAGTACCCCTCTCTTAAAGGTCCTCATCCTGAGGACTTCACAGTTTATTATATAGGTCCTGTAGGTTACTCATTTCATCTTCTTCATCCTACTCTTCTATCCTTGGCTCCTCTATTTCTTGCTCTTTCTCTTCCTGAATCATTTCCAATATTCTTCTTCCCTTTTGTTGTATTCCCTTCCAATGTCTCCAATTTCTTTCCAATTGTCCCCAATACTTCTGATCAAATCTCCTATCATCCCATCTATATAACATTTTTGCTATATATCTTCCTGGTAATTCTCCCATATGGAATTCTCTATAATCTTCTTTCTTTGCCTGTCTTGACTCCTCTTCATATTCTTCTTTAAACCTCTCAACCAGGTCCCTTGCATTCCCTAAATTCTCTCTTGGTTCCCAAGTGTCCTCTTCTGCTGTATATCCCTCCCATTGCACCAGGTACCTATCCTTCCCTCTAAACTTCCTTTTATTTAGTATTTTCTCCACTTTGTATTCCTTTGATTACCACTAGGAGAGGCTGTTCTTTTCTCTGGCCTTCTACTTGATTTTTGTACATTATCACAAATGGCCACTTACTGATTTGTGATTGCTTGATTTGAAAATCAAAGTGTTCAAAAAAGCAAAGTTAGACAAGCAGCAAGAGATGTTGTTAAGTCTGAGGTTTATCCTCAGACATATAGTTCTTAAATACATGATTGTGGTGGTCTGTGCACCAGAA
>Ga0153924_1000969_pt1 | contig 16163 bp, 14 predicted proteins | sample TSNJ008MetaG_FD_104709 | JGI IMG/M metagenome (GOLD analysis project Ga0153924, IMG submission 104709) | Attine ant fungus gardens microbial communities from New Jersey, USA - TSNJ008 MetaG | ecosystem: Host-associated > Fungi > Mycelium > Unclassified | place: USA: New Jersey, Wharton State...
TAAAGGAGGTTATAACATGTTTGAGATAGGTGAATATATTATATATAACAACAATGGTGTTTGCAAAGTAATCGATATTAGTGCTTCTCCGTATTCAAAAGATAAGAGTAATTTGTATTATACGTTGCAGCCGGTTTTTGATATAAAGAGCAAAATCTTGATTCCGGTGGATAGTGACAAAGTATTTATGCGAAAAATTCACACAAGAGAAGAAGTACAAACCATTATTGAGTCGATGGTGAATATAGAACCATTTTGGATTGAAGACAGAAAGCAGCGTGAATTAAAGTTGAAAGAGACTTTTAAATCACATGACAGTTACAGCTGTATGAAGATGCTAAAAGGTCTATATGTGGAAAAGAAAAATAAAAATGCTGAGGGTAAAAAACTCAGCAATGCGGATAATTTGATTTTTACTGCGGCAGAAAAATTATTATTTGAGGAGTTTGCGGTCGCCTTGGATATTCCGCTTGAATCTGTATCAGAATATATCGAAGCCCATCAGACTGAAAACAAATAAAACAGTATATGTTACGATACCAATTAATTTATAGTAAGTAACATATGCTGTTTTTATTAATAATAAAAATTTTTACTTAATTTTTTTACCCCAAACCGCTATACCAAATTGATCTTTTCCGGTAATGGAAATAGTTTGACACCAATAATCCCAATCCCAAGCAGGGGTTATTACATAAGTCTCTACAATATTGCCATAGCATATTTCAAGAGTAGAAGAATCAAGCAAATTCCAGTGTCCCATTACAGATGCAATTTCAACATTACCATTTTCAAATAACTGCATTGGAACAGAAGTCTGGATTCCTTGAGGAATGGTAGGGCTAAGCTTTATTCGTTCATACTTCCCTACTAATAACGATCTTTCAAATTCAGCAGATTTTTCCCCGGCATACTCACAGGGATTTAATAATGGCCATCCATCTTTAGACCAAAACAGCTTATGACAATGCATGGTTGATATTTCAGGGCCTTTAAAATTCTGCTGTCTGATATGGCAGAGCAAATACCACTCATTGTCAAAATCCCTAAGCACAGAATTATGACCCGGAGCCATCCATGACTGGCCTTTGCCGAATTGGTATCCACAATGGATCATGTATCCTAATTCATTCGTATAATCTTCTGTATCACTTAAATCCCGGCCATTATAATCATAATATGGTCCGGTCACATATTTGCTTCTACCCACCCGGATATTATAATCAGAAGCTAATGATCCGTAAGAAACAAATAAATAGTAATAGCCTGTATCCGGATTATATTTAATATAGGGACCTTCTATGGCGCAATCAGCCCACTTCGGACGTCTGGCCAGGCATTTCCCAATACCGTTCTCTGCAGCAAGGCCTGTTTCTATATCTAGTTTAAGAATGTGGCAGCCGCCCCAAAACGAACCATATACCATATATTGTTCTTTCGTAATTTCATCCTCAATAATATTGGCATCGATTGCATTGACAGGTGACTTACTTGATGTCTTAATAACACATCCTCTGGGAATAAATGGTCCTTCGGCGTTATCTGATACCGCTAAGAAGATACAGGACTGTCTGACCCCCCATGAGGAATTGGAGCAGTACAGCCGGTACTCATTATTAACTTTCACGATGTCAGGAGCCCAGATGCTATCGCCACCGACCCAGTCTGAAGACTCAGCAGGTGGTTCTTCTACTATTTTACCGATTCTTTCCCAATGGATTAAATCGTCTGAACGATGACATGTAGCATTGGTACAGTATATGTAATAATGATTTGTTTCCGGATCATGATAAATGGCAGGATCATGAACGCCCCATAGACTTTCAACAGGCGGTTCGGGAGGTTTTTCTCCCTTTCTAATAACCGGCTTTGGCAAAGGTTTTTTAGGCTCTGTTGGGTAGTTGATTATATTTGACATGATTCATAATGCCTCCTTAAGATTTAGTCTGATTATATTTAACAGCAAAACAGGCAATACCTTTATTGTTTTTACCTGTTAATACGATTTTATCATTTGAATATGTAATTTTATAAGTTTCAGTATAGTTACAGTATGAAATTATTAGTGTGTCTGTATTGGTCATTTTCCAAAATCCCCGGATAGTGCCGCCTAACTCAACACGCCCCATAGAATACGACTTCGTAGGGTAAGCCCAGGAATCCCGCATACAACTAATCCCTTCGTCTTCAGGAGACAATATATTAAGAGTTACACCAATCAATCTGCGCTGGGGTGTTGTTGGAGTGAATGAAACAAAATCGTATTTACCTGCGATATCAGCAGCAGAGAAAGTATTACGGGAAATCGTCTGTATATCTGATAAAGGAACAATCAGCGGCCAGTCGTCATCAGACCATATCATTCTATATTGAACGAAATGTTCATCGGAATGATAATTAGAAAAAATTTTGCATTCCATATTCCAGATATTATCCTCTTCGGTGATATTCACACATTCTATACTGGTCATATGTTCCGACGGACCGATGGAATATGGAGCTAAAAGCAGATAGCCAATCTGACTATCAAAGTCATGGCAATCTGTCAAATCATTTTCATTCACATCCAGATAAGGCCCTTTCACCTGTCTGCTTCTGCCAACACGGATATTACCATCAATACCCGATTGCCCATATGAGACAAATAAATAATAGTAATCCGAATTTCTATTATAAATTATATGTGGTGCATGCATTCCATAGTGATTCCAATTAGGACGTTTGGCAATTAATGTTTCTGCACTTTCGATGAGAGATAGTCCATTTCTGGGGTTAATCGGAAGAATATATAAACCTTCAGTTCCTTTTGTATATATCAAAAAATGATTTTGGCTGGATTCTTCCACCAATATAGCGGTAGTAATAACCCTGATATCGTCAAGGTCAAATGAAATGACCCGGTCTCTTACTGAAAAAGGACCATCAGCAGAAGATGAGAAAAGAAGTTCTATATATGCACCATTATCATCATGGTTTACATTATATATTCGATATTCGTTTTGATGCAGAAAACTTTTTTGCATGAAGTACCTCCTGATTAAATAAGTTATAAGTATTATAAATGATGTTTTAATGGATAGTCAATGCAATATTTAAATCAATTCACTTTGTGGATCGTTTCGATGTATCGTGAACGCACTTTATATATGAATTCGACAAGCTCAGCCATAAAAGTATAAAGAAGATTATAAATATGCTGCTGAAAAAAAGGAAATCAGGATTTGATAGAGAATATATATTGTAGAGACAAGTTTTTATTCTTATAGATTATTACTTAAGTCGCAAATGCCGAGGATATTGCTTGCTGAGCCAAATCTGACATTTGGCTTGCGTGTCGACACGCAAAGCGCGCGTCATGGAGGATTTATATGAATTTTAGGGAACAGCTAGAGTGTTTAGAAGTAGAATATTTAAGTCCTTATGCAGCATACAGTAAGGATTCTAAAGGACGGGACCGCTTAGAAGAAAAATGTGATATGCGGACTGACTATCAAAGAGACAGGGACAGGATTCTGCATTGTAAGTCATTTAGAAGGCTCAAACATAAAACGCAGGTATTTTTGGCACCAAAAGGGGATCACTACAGAACAAGGCTGACACATACATTAGAAGTGTCACAGATTGCAAGGTCAATCGCTAAGGCATTACGCTTAAATGAAGATTTAACTGAAGCGATTGCATTAGGCCATGATTTAGGGCATACACCGTTTGGACATGCAGGTGAGTCAGCACTTAACAGTGTATGTAAAGACGGGTTTCGTCATAATGAACAAAGTATCAGAATAGTTGAACTATTAGAAAATAAAGGGCAAGGGTTAAATCTTACAAGAGAAGTAAAAGACGGAATACTAAACCATAAGACAAGCGGAACTCCCAGTACCTTAGAAGGAAAAGTAGTCCGTCTGTCAGATAAAATCGCCTATATCAATCATGATATGGATGATGCTGTCAGGGGTCAGATTCTGACAGAAGAAGAAATTCCAAAAGATTTAAGTGAGATATTAGGAGATACAACCAAAAAAAGACTAAATAAATTAATTCATGACATTGTAATTAACAGTGATGGCAAAGATGATATTATGATGTCAGACCCTGTAAATGATGCAATGGTACGATTAAGAGAATATATGTTTGAAAGGGTATATACAAATCCGCTGGCAAAAGGAGAAGAATATAAAGTTAAAGAAATGCTGATCCAGTTATATAATTACTACATCAATCATATTGACCTCCTTCCGAATGAGTCTTTGACTTTAATCGGGAAAGGAGAACATGCCGAAAGAGTGGTATGTGACTATATAGCAGGTATGAGTGATCAATATTCTGTCAATAAATTTGAAGAGTTATTCGTACCAAAGGCCTGGTTACTATAGAAGGAGTTTTTATGTATTATTCAGAAGATTTAGTAGAAGACATCAGGATGAAAAATGATATTGTCAGTGTGATTTCATCTTATGTTAAATTACAAAAAAAGGGAAGTTCCTACTTTGGGTTATGCCCGTTTCATAATGAGAAATCTCCGTCTTTTTCAGTTTCGGGGCAGAAGCAAATGTATTATTGTTTTGGTTGCGGTGAAGGCGGAAATGTGATTACTTTTATTATGAAATATGAAAACTATACATTTGCGGAAGCACTGAAATATTTAGCGGATAGAGTTGGTGTGGATCTGCCGGAAATGGAATATTCAAAAGAAGCAAAAGCGCAGGCAGAGCTGAAGACACAGATGTTGAGTATTAATAATGAAGCAGGGAAATACTATCATTATCTGCTTAAAAATGAAAAGGGTACAGGCGCTTATAAGTATTTGACAGAACGAGAATTATATGATGAAACGATTAAGAAATTTGGACTTGGCTATTCAGGTAAATACAGTGGGGCTCTATATTCGTATTTGAAGAAAAAAGGGTATCGTGATGATGTATTAAAAGAGACCGGATTGTTTACTTTTGAAGAAAAAGGTGTAAAAGATAAGTTTTGGAACAGAGTTATGTTTCCGATTATGGATGTAAATAACCGAGTGATTGGCTTTGGCGGCCGGGTGATGGGAGATGCAAAACCGAAGTATTTAAATTCACCCGAAACTAAATTATTTGATAAGAGCAGGAATCTATATGGACTTAATTATGCAAGGGTTTCTAGAAAAAGTAATATTCTGCTTTGTGAAGGATATATGGATGTAATAGCGCTCCATCAAGCCGGATTTAACAATGCTGTAGCCGCACTCGGGACTTCATTTACCTCCGGACATGCTTCGCTGCTCAAGCGGTATACGGATGAAGTGGTTTTAACCTTTGACAGTGATGAGGCGGGTGTAAAGGCAGCGCTTAGGGCAATTCCAATTTTAAAATCCATCGGAATATCGGTTAAAGTAATTGATATGATGCCTTACAAAGACCCGGATGATTTTATTAAAGCATTAGGTTCATTAGCATTTCAAAAAAGAATTGATACTGCGCAAAATAGTTTTTTGTATGAAATTGCGGCAATAGAGAAAAACTATGACCGGAACGACCCGGAAGAAAAAACAGAATTTTATAACATAGTCACTAATAAATTACTGGAATTTACTGATGAGTTAGAAAGAATCAATTATGTAGAGGCGGTTTCCAATGAATTTAGTATTCCCATGGATTTACTGAAGACAGCAGTAAGTAAGAAGGCATTATACTACAGCGGCCGGCCGAAAGAAGAAGCGCCAAGGACAAGAGAGCGGATGAATCAGTATAAAGCAAAAGACGATGGCATCAAACAATCACAAATGATTTTGTTGACTTGGTTGATTGATGAACCCAAGCTGTATCATATGATTAAGGATTATATATCTCCATCAGATTTTATCGAATCTATTTACCATAAAGTGGCATCCTTATTGTTTGAACAATTAGAGCATGGAGAAGTCAATCCGGCAAAAATCATCAACGGATTTCAACAGGAAGAAGAACATAAAGAGGTTGCAAGTCTGTTTAACAGTCCCCTTAATGAGAATTTAAGCGTGGGCGATAAAGAAAAGGTGCTAAATGATACGATAAAAAATATTAAAAAGAACAAATTAGATTATTTAAGCCGAACAACGACAGACATAAATCAACTGCAAAATATAATCAATGAACAGGCAGACTTACAGAAAATGCATATTAAACTTATTTAAGACAATACTGTAACAATGGGAATAATTTTATGAAGATCATTTTCCAAAGAAGGGACGGGCTATAATGGAAGAAAATAAAGTACAAGCTGAAGATAAAAAATTACAGATTGAAGTTAATAAAAAACTGTTACTAGAGATTGCACTAAAAAAGAAAAATATTTTAGATTATGAAGAAATTGACAAAGTATTTAAAAATATGCCTCTGGAAGAAGATGAGATTGATGATATTTTAGAGTTTCTTGAAAAAAACAATGTGGATGTTCTTAGAGTAGTTGATGAAGATGATATTTTGCTGATAGAAGACGAGGCTGTTTTAAGTGAAAAGAAAGAACTTGAGAATATTGATGATATTAATTTGACAATATCAGAAAATGTAGGCTTAGATGATCCTGTCAGAATGTATCTAAAAGAAATTGGTAAAGTTCCGTTATTAAGCGCAGATGAAGAGATAGAATTGGCAAGACGGATGAATGCCGGCGACGAAGAAGCAAAGAAGCGATTAGCAGAAGCCAATCTTAGATTAGTAGTAAGTATTGCTAAAAAATATGTTGGCCGTGGAATGTTATTCTTAGATTTGATCCAGGAAGGGAATCTGGGGCTTATTAAGGCTGTAGATAAGTTTGATTATTCAAAAGGATTTAAGTTCAGTACTTATGCCACATGGTGGATTAGACAGGCGATTACCAGGTCTATTGCAGACCAGGCAAGAACCATAAGAATTCCGGTTCATATGGTTGAAACGATTAATCGATTAATCCGTATTCAAAGACAGATGATCCAGGAATTAGGAAGAGAACCCTCACCGGAGGAAATCTCAATTGAAATGGGACTGCCAGTAGAAAGAGTTCGTGAAATCATCAAAATTTCTCAAGAACCCGTATCTTTAGAGACTCCGATTGGAGAAGAAGATGACAGTCATTTAGGAGATTTTATCAGAGATGATAATGTTCCGGTACCGGCTGATGCCGCAGCATTTACCTTATTACAGGAGCAGTTGAACGAAGTATTGGAAACTCTGACAGACAGAGAAAAAAGAGTACTCAATTTAAGATTTGGGTTACAAGATGGCCGTACCAGAACGTTAGAAGAAGTTGGGCGAGAATTTAATGTTACCAGAGAGCGGATCAGACAAATCGAAGCGAAAGCATTACGCAAATTGAGGCATCCCAGCAGAAGCAAAAAACTAAGAGATTATTTGGAGTAAAGAGGTTGCATGGGTGAAAAGATGAAAATATCTAAAAGATTAATGAAAGTTGCCGGTTTCGTATCTCATGGAAATAAATTAGCCGATATAGGGACAGACCATGGATATGTACCTATTTATCTAATACAAAATGGAGTGATTCCAAAAGCGATTGCGATGGATATCAATCAGGGGCCATTAGAAAGGGCCAAAGAGAATATATTGGCTAATGGTTTAAAAGATAAGATAACGGTACGCATATCTGACGGATTAGATCAGCTGAACTTCAATGAGGCAGATACTATTTTAATTGCAGGTATGGGTGGAGCGTTAGTAGTGAATATTATGGCAAGGGGACTAGAAGTATTAAATTCTGCTAAGGAACTAGTGCTGTCGCCTCATTCAGAATTAGATCTGGTCAGACATTTTCTATGTGAGAACAATTTTAAGATTATCGAAGAAGAGATGTTCAAAGATGAGGGAAAGTTCTACACAGTAATAAAAGCAATCCGCGGCAATATGGTATATAGCAAAGAAATATACTATAAATACGGAAAGTTTCTTTTAGAACGAAAGAATCAGACGTTAAAAGAATTTCTAATAAAAGAAAAGAATACATATACTAGACTGTTAGAGCATCTTTGTAATAATGGGAATGCAAGTGATAGAGCAGCAGAAATAGAGGGTATATTGCAAGAAATAGAAGATAGCTTACAATATTTTATTGATTAAACAGAAATCTACTATAGCATAAGGAGAAAATAGTATGGCAGATATGAAACGAGTTAAAATATATGACGAAATAATAGAATATCCTCCGGGAACTAGTGCCAAAGAGATTGCAAAAGAGTGGCAGTATAAAGAAAAGTATGATATTGTGCTGGCTATTATCGATAATAAATTATGTGAACTGAGTAAAATAATTAAGAGCGACTGTGAACTAAGGTTTATTACCTGTTCCGAAAAAAGTGGACTGCAATCCTATAAAAGAAGCCTGACATTATTAATGTTAAAGGCGTTTCATGATGTGGTAGGGAATAAAAATATTGAGAAGATATCTGTGGATTTTTCAATCAGTAAAGGCTATTATTGCCGAGTTGACGGTGATGTTACGGTGTCTAAGGAGTTATTGGATAATGTCGAAGCCCGGATGCATGAATTGGTGGAAGCAGATATTCCGATTACAAAAAGAACTTTGGATACGGATGCAGCTTTAGAATTGTTTAAGCGCCACAGAATGTACGAAAAAGAAAAACTGTTTAAGTTTAGAAAAGTATCTAAAGTCAACCTATATACATTAAGCGGATTTGAAGATTATTATTATGGATATATGGTACCAAGTACCGGTTACTTAAAATATTTTGAATTACATGAATACGATGAGGGCTTTGTAATCCAGATGCCGACAAGAGAACACCCAACTGAATTGGCTGAATTTAAACCGCAAAACAAGTTGTTTCAGGTAATGAAGGAGGCAACAATATGGAGTGAGATACAGGAAGTCGATACGGTTGGAGATCTAAATGAACAGATTGTAAAGGGTAATTTTAAGGATATAATGTTGGTGCAGGAAGCTTTACAGGAGAGTAAAATTGCCGAGATTGCTAAGAAGATTGCCGAACAAAGAAATAAAAAGTTTATCATGATAGCAGGGCCATCCTCTTCTGGAAAGACTACTTTTTCTCACAGACTATCGATTCAGCTTATGGCAAATGGCTTAAAACCTCATCCAATCCCCGTTGATGATTATTTTGTGGACCGGGAAAAGAGTCCGAAGGATGAAAATGGGAAAAACAATTACGAGGTGTTAGAAGCAATTGATGTAGAGAAATTTAATAATGATATGCTGGCGTTAGCAAGAGGTGAAAAGGTTGAAATGCCCTCTTATAATTTTATTACCGGAAAACGGGAATATAATGGTAAATTTCTGCAGTTAGGTCCAGAAGATATCTTAGTCATCGAAGGAATTCACTGCCTGAATGACAAATTATCCTATGCACTTCCAAAGGAATGTAAATTTAAAATATATATCAGTGCTTTGACCCAGTTAAATATTGATGAACATAATCGAATATCGACGACGGACTGCCGTTTGATCCGCCGGATGGTCAGGGATGAGAGAACAAGAGGGACGGATGCCAGGCAGACAATCGCAATGTGGCCATCTGTAAGAAGAGGAGAAGAGAGTTATATTTTTCCTTATCAAGAGACGGCGGATGCAATGTTTAATTCTGCATTAGTGTATGAGTTATCCATATTAAAGCAATATGCGGAACCACTTCTATTCAGTATCCCTACTGATTGTGAAGAGTATATCGAAGCAAAGCGACTGCTTAAATTCCTGGATTACTTTTTAGGCTTCAGCAGTGAAGAGATTCCTAAGAATTCTCTTATTCGGGAGTTTGTAGGAGGAAGTACGTTTCATGTATAAACGATTTGCAAATTATTGATAAATAGTATATTATAAGTTATATGAGTAAAACAAATGATCGCAGCTGCTATTACCGAAAGGATGCAGGTGAGGAAAGTCCGGGCTTCATAGGGCAGGATGCCGGATAACGTCCGGTGGAGGCGACTCCAAGGCTAGTGCAACAGAAATATACCGCCAGGAAGTTATGAGGTCTGTCACCGTACCGAATTACGGTTATAAATGATTCGACTTACTTTACTTCTAAAGATAGTTAGTAAAGCTGCAAACAATTTATGTGCTTCGCGAACGCACTTCGTTTGAACGCGCTGCGCACATAAATGCATCTTCTCTAACTATCTTAAGAAGTAAGACGTAAGTCTCCGTATTATTTATAACCGCAATCCGGTACGGTGACAGACAAGATACTTTATTGTTAGGATCTTATTTAACTTCCTGGTAAGGGTGGAAAGGTAAGGTAAGAGCTTACCGCCTTGCTGGTAACAACAAGGGCATATGTAAACCCCATTCGAAGCAAGACCGAACAGAAAGCATAAGACGGCCCGTCTGCTTTCGGGTAGGTCGCTGGATCTTACTGGCAACAGTAAGGCTAGATAGATGATCATTCACGACATAACCCGGCTTATCGTTTTGCTCATATACTGATTTAGAATAGTAGCATGGATTTCCGAGTTTGTCGTTATGGACACTCGCACCAAATCCTTATAAGCCGAACCTTGTACCAATTGTGAAGGGTTCGGATTTGTGCTAAGTTACACCTTGTATGATGACTCTGTTACCGTATTGCAAAATGTAATATTTATTCTTTTTCGATTTTAATACTGAAAAATTTATTACGAAAGCTATACCAGAAGCTGTTCAGCGAATCAGAGCGCTTGCAAAAAATGAATATACCTCTTATCCTGTTAAGTATAATCATTATTTCATGAAAAGGAATCCGCAAAATGAAGATTGATATACGTCGGTTGACACCGGATATGCTCTCACTGGCGAATGCGATATGTATGCCGTTCACCACGCAACGGTATCTTTTTTTGAAAAACATGGCTTTTAAAATTATAAAACAATAGAACACGATGTTATAATGCGAAATCATCTTAGAGATGTGTAGAGGTGTTGCGGTAATGGATAAAATAACAGAACAAATTTTGCGAAGACGTATGCACGGGTTGTACTTGTCGCGTAAGTGCGAAGATATTACGCAGCTTTCGCGTGAACTTCTCGGATTGCATTGTTGGTTTCACCGAAATGTCGCCTTTTCTGCGTTAATTCGCGGCACAGGGTTGACTGGTTGGAAAACCGCGCTTACCAAAACGTGGCTTTATCGTGGCACGTTACATGGTGTGGTCTTTGATGAGTTGCCGATGCTGCTTGGTTTACATTCGGATGATTCCTGTGCGTGGCTCCTTGGCGAAGAACAACTGAGGGATATAGCCGAAAAAGTAGTGAGCCTCATGGAGGATGGTGTGTATTCCCGTGCAGAAATGCGGCGCATATTCGCCTTTGACCTCGACGAACCGATAATAGACAAGATATTTTCGCCGTGGGGCGGCATTTTTGTCTATTTGGCACGGCTTGGTAAAGTTGCCTTCCGCGATATGACGAGTCGCGACTTCGATCTAATAGACGCAGAACCGACGCAAACGCCTGACCAGGTTTTACCCGAATTGCTTCGTAGGTTCTTCGCGAGCTACGGACCTGCGACACTTGCGGACGCAGCTTGGTTTTTTGGATTAAGGAAAGACAGAAAGAAGAAACTGGCCGAGCTGAATTTAGACGAATTCTCGAGGTTTGAATATGACGGAAACGTCTATTACTTTGTTAACGATAACATTGATATGGGCGACATTCCCGAATTGACGCTTTTGTCGGGTTTTGACCCGCTTATCGTGTCATACATGGAACGGAGCGCGATTATGCCGCCTGAATATAAAAGCGCGGTCATAATGAAATCAGGCATATGTCTACCGACAATCGCTGTAAACGGACAAGTGGCCGGTCTTTGGAATATCAAGAAAGGTGAACCTATTATAGAGTTTTTCGCAGGACAACCCAAGCGGATAAAAGCCGCCGCGGTTGATTTGGTTGATGATATTCGGCGGCAAACTGCAGGAATAGTGTAAAGTTATGAACTCTTGACCCGTTCATGAAGGATAGTTGGAACAAACAATTTGGCTGCCAGTTATATTGAATCAGCTAACCGCGTGGTTAGATAGACCCTTGGAGGGGTTTGTTGCACCAAAAAGGTTGAAACTTTCACCTAAGCAAAAAAATAATCTCATAGCAAATAGCATAATAAAGTGTAAAGAATACGAGGTGAGAATACCCCAATTTGGTTGGGAGAAAGGAAATAATCCAACCGCCCTCAATAGAGGATAATTGGATTATACATGTATAAATTGAATATGGAAAATAAATATTTGCAAGATATTGAAGAAATTCTATCTCATAGAAATGATAACGGAGATGATTTATGGGCAACTCCAGATAAAAATTTGCTGAAAGGCGCTCCTTTTACAACTTTAGAAAGTGTATTATATTTATTAGAATTAGGAGTTAATTCTGATGACTTAACTTTAAATAGAACTGCTCAACTTATTTTTAGTTCTTGGAAAGAAGATGGGCGGTTTAAAACATCCCCTAGAGGTGGAATTTATCCATGTCATACTGCTTTAGCAGTAAATACGCTTTGTCATATGGGCTATGAAAAAGACACTAGGATACAAAAATCATTTAAATATTTTTTGGAAACTCAACAAATAGATGGTGGATGGAAATGTAATAAGTATAGTTTTGGAAGAGGACCAGAGACTGAATATTCCACACCGATTACAACCCTTATTATACTAGATACTTTTCGTTTTACAGATTTACCTAATAATGAACCATTACTTGACAAAGCAGTTGAATTTCTATTAGAACATTGGACTATTAAAAAACCCATTAGTCCGTGTCATTACGGAATCGGAACACTATTTATGCGGGTAGAGTATCCATTTCGTGGATATAACCTATTTTATTATATCTATGTTTTATCATTCTACAATCTTGCTAAAAAAGATAAACGATTTTTGGAAGCATTAAAAGTATTAGAATCAAAAACTGTTGATGGGCAGATTATCGTTGAACGAGTTGTTCCAAAACTTGCGAAACTTAATTTTTGCAAAAAAAATGAACCTAGTATATAGCTACAAAACGATATAATGAAATTTTGAATAATATAAAATCAAACAACTAATTCAAAGTCCAGCTAAGGTTATCCTTTTTTAACCAAATCCAATATTGATACATAATGCAGTATGTTAAAAGTTTCGGGTAGTTTGTTCAACATTCTCTTATGTTCACGCTCAAATTCTGCAATCATATCATCTGATAAGGATGATGCGCCAATTCCACGACAGGATTTTATACGCCCATGCCAGCTTTCGCGTGTAAAAGGAATGTTCAAATCATATATTTTAGAATTACTTACTTCAAATAGTTCATTTGACCATTCGGGGATTTCTTGTTTAGAGCGTTTCATTCCAGCACCTGTCCAAGTGGGGTTATATTTTAGTACAAGATTTTCACTAGCAGAAGCAATCTTATCTTCGTCCGGCAGCCATGCCATCCATAGCACACAAAAATGTCCTTTGTTTTTCAATAATTTATAAATTTTAGATAAAACAACTTCTAAATCAAAATAAATAAAACACTGACATGCAGTTACGACATCGAAACTATCATCTGGAAAGTCAATATTTTCGGCGGCGGATACGATGTATTCAATCTCCATTCCGCTTTCTTGTGATAACTTTTTTGCTTCCTCAATTTGATTATTAGAAATATCGGCACCTACAAAAGATGCACCGAAATGATACATATTACGCGGCAACACGCCTGTACCAGTTCCCAAATCTAATACTTTTTGGCCCTTAATACATAGTCCTAAATCAGCAATCTTTTGATAGAATTCTTTAGGATAAATATCTCTGTACTTTGCATAGTCTTTGGATGTCCTGCCCCAATTAAAAACATTGCCACCATCAATATTGTTGTTCTTCATTATATTGTTACCTCCATCAATTTTCATCTTTTTCAAAAAGATAATTCAAAAGCCCTTCTATTAATACATTTTTTGTTTCATGAAAGACATCCTGATGTATGCTTAGTTATGCTTCTTTGATAAAGAAGAATTTAATAAATAAATTCTAGTTCATTTAATTCATTTTTGCAATGGTTATTTTGGTCTGTTAGTGTATAAATTTTACTATTGACAAATAGAGATCTGTATGCTATCTTATGGTTAGTGGGTTGAATCATTAACCATTTAGCTTAATAAGGAGGTGGTGAATTGAATATTGAAAAGCCAGTTTTTATGCAGATCATTGAAATGATTGAAGACGAGATTATCAAAGGCAGTTATAGGGTGAACGATATAATTATTTCAACCACTGAAATATCAAAGCTATTATCGGTAAACCCTACTACGGCGGTAAAAGCTGTCAGCATTTTAACTGATGAAGGTGTTCTTTATAAGAAAAGAGGGGTTGGTATGTTTGTAGCGGAGGGGGCAAAAGAAAAAATTTTGGGTCGCCGGCGTGAATTGTTTTTTGGAGAAAATATTCCATCACTGTTGAATGAAGCAAATAAATTGGGCATTGGTGATGAAGAAATCATTAAAATTATAAAGGAGCATAAGCATGATTAAACTATCAAATGTTACAAAGGAGTACAGTCGCACAACCGCTCTTGACGACATTTCTCTTGAACTGAATGACAAGAAGATTTATTGTCTGTTGGGACGAAATGGGGCGGGAAAAACAACTCTTTTAAAATTAATTGCCGGACATATCAATGCAAGCGTAGGTGTAATTGAGGTGGAGGGACAACGCGTCGACACTATAAAAATGCCTGCGGGTGTTAGTTTTACTGAAAGCAGGGCTTCACAGTTTAATATGAAGATCATTGATTTGATTGGTGTAGCAAAGGATTTGCAGGATGATTTTAATTATGAGTTTGCAAAGAACATGCTAACACGCTTTAAACTGGATGAGAAGAAAAAATACAACCAGCTTTCATTAGGCATGCAGACTATGGTGACCACTCTTTTAAGTCTTGCAAGCAATTCGAAGATTATAATACTGGATGAGCCGGTATTGGGGTTTGATGCGATTATGAGAGAACGGTTTTATGATTTGTTGCGCGAAAGCTTTGAAAATCGCCCTAAGCTCATTATTGTTTCAACCCATTTGATTGATGAAATCGCAAGGATTGCCGAAGATATTATCATCATTGATAAGGGTAAGGTATTATTAAATTCATCCATAAATAACATTGATGAAATGGCATACTCACTCACTGGCATTACTCAGGATATTACTCCGTTTAAAAACGAGCTGAATGTAATTGGTGAGAAAACTATTGGGGGGTTTACATCTTTGTTTGTGTACGATAATCGGATTCAGACCTCAAAGGATGTTAAATTACAACCAATAACATTGCAAGAATTTTTTGTAAATTTAGTAGAGGAGAATGATTAATATGACAAAATCATTTGTAGTTGCAAAAATTAATTTAAAACAGTCAAAGTTATCGTACCTAATCACTGCGATTACTTGCGGTGCGGTTGTGATATCACTTTTCGTGAATTTCTGTATTGGGATTGAAGATAATTCAAGCGTAAGCGTTGGGAATATATTGTTTTTGTGCACCATTTTGTGTGCTGTTTTTATACCAACCCTGAATTTTAAAAAACTCATGCATTTAAATGTGAAGAAGATTGATTTTTTCTATGGGAGTTTCTTAAATTATATTCTACTCTCAGCCATTCTTTCGGCACTGAACCTTTTGATATTTTTTACTATTGATAAGCTGTTAATGTTAAGAACAGGGATTATGAACCTTATTGAGATATTTGGATGGATAAACAATGGTATTTTCCTTGCGTTCCTACAGCAATTTGCTTTTTTGCTCTTGACGGCCGTTGTAATTCATACGTTAACTGCCTTGCAAACTTCATGGGTCGGCTGGACGGTTGATTTGATTCTCGTTGCAATTATAAGCGTATTTACACCAATTGCTCCACTAAGAGCGTATTTGGTAGGATTCTTTAATCTAATAATATTTAACAGCAATGCTTTTGCTCAAATTGGCATTTGTATCCTTTTAAGTATTTTAATCTATTCTATTAATCTACCCGTTTTAAGAAATAAAAGAATTGATTAGTATACAACTATGTTGCTGTACTTGCTTAACTCCTTTCAATGTTTTGGTTTTAATTACCTAAACATTGTAAAGGAGTTTTTTATCTTATAGGAAAGTACTACATTTCGTTCCATATTAGGAATGGAATCCTATAAGACAAAAAAGCGCTCCGCTAAGGATGCGCATGACGCTTCATAAGAAGATTGTCACTAAAGTGA